>ENA-OOQG01000444-OOQG01000444.1-human-gut-metagenome-genome-assembly--contig:-NODE-444-length-14968-cov-2.542748_pt1 | contig 14968 bp, 13 predicted proteins | sample MGYA00241085_ERZ501155 | MGnify/ENA primary metagenome ERZ501155 (study PRJEB25962, sample SAMEA2042438) | human gut metagenome | biome: human gut; feature: human-associated habitat; material: faeces...
GCATGGTTTTTTGACAGTCTGAGCAGGGAGACAGGAAGTGTTATTCCATCAAAATATGTGGACGAGAGCTACATAAATAACGAGTATAAGGGCAGTGTAAAGGTGATAACCGAGTCCGATGCAAAAGTAAGCTTTGATCTGAAGAAGGTAGCAGTGGATGGCGATCAGGTCAACATTGCGATGGTGATCACATACGATGACTTTGACACAGAAAAATATGAGAGCTTTGATGCTCAGATGCAGATAATAGAAGGCGGTGCGAACATCGTCAGTGAATATGCTGGCAGCACGGCTCCTGGCGATGGAATCTCGCTCACGAACAAGCAGACAATGTCTGATATTGTATACAAGTTAAAAAAGAAAAATGCATACAAGGTGGGGGATGTCATCACCATGAGATGTAACAGCATTACCCTGTTCAACAAAAATAAATCAAGTGATGGCGCGGTCACCTATGTAGCAGACGAGGTGGATGGCCCTTGGACCTTACAGTTTAAGGTTCAGGATGATATGCAGGGACATAGTGTGGATGTATCCGGCATAGATGGCATTGAAAAATGTACAATAAATACAAAGGGCATAACCATTGACATTGCTGAAAATGCGGCGGTCGATGATGACTCGCTGGAGAATATAATACTTGAGATGACAGACAATAAAGAATTGAAAGATGTAGTATATGGAATCGGCAAGACCGGTGATGGCGACAGCATACAGAGAATGGAGTTGAACTTCACTAAGCCGATAGATGTTTCACAGGTGAAAAATGTGTGGATAGATGGTAGGAAATGTAAAGTGAAATAAATAGAGCCGGGGTATTACAACAGAGACATTCTCTGGGGTAATACCCCGGCTTTAATATTCTGCGATATGTTATGAGTCCTTGATCCTGAATTTGCCATTGCTCTTCACGCCAGACGATGATATGTCTGTATCGGAGTGGTGTTCAGTGTGCTCGACATGCACAGGCTTGATAGGCACCTGCATATCCTTCTCCTTAGGAAGAGAGAAGATAAATTCGCTTCCCTCGCCCTCCTCGGATGTGAGGGTAATCTGCTCGCCGTGAGCCTTGATGATCTCCTTGGTTATGGCCAGTCCCAGTCCGGTTCCAGTCTTGTCCTTGCCACGGCTCGGATCCGTCTTGTAGAATCTCTCAAATACCTTCTTCTGGGCATCCTTTGGAATTCCCACGCCTTCATCCTTGACGCTTGTATATATCTTGTTGTCCTTCTCGGTCACCTGAACTCTGATCTGGCGTCCCTCAGGTGTGAACTTTATGGCGTTGTCAACCAGATTGTATATAACCTGCTGTATCTTGGTTCTGTCGGCGTATACCACTGTGTTGTCGGTGAGGAATACGCTGTCCAGGAAAATTCCCCTGTCCTTGCACCTTTTCTCAAATGTGTTGATGGTCGGTGTGATGATATCCCTGATATCGAAGTTGGACTTGTCAAGCTGCAGGTCAAATGAGTCAAAGTTGTTCAGCTCCAGAAGTCCCTGTGTCAGCTTGGTCAGTCTCTGTGCCTCATTTAACACTATGCCGAGGTACTTCTCATGCTTTTCCAGTGGAATAGTGCCGTCCAGCATGGCCTCTATGTAACCCTTGATGGATGTGAGTGGCGATCTGAAGTCATGGGATATATTTGATATAAATGACTTCCTGTACTCATTTGAACGGCTCAGCTCATCTGCCATCTCCTCCATGTATCTCGCAAGTTCGCCGAATTCGTTCTTCGCGGTCACATTTACCCTGGCATTGAAGTTACCCTGGGCGTATGACTTGGACGTCTTGATGATCTCACGTATAGGCTTAAGCAGGCTGTTTGACATGAGCATAAGCGCGATCATGGCGATCAGCATGAGGATCAGGAATGGCACAAATGTCGTTGAAAGCATCCTGCTCTTTATATCCTGCTTGAATGTCATAGGTGATGTCAGGATGATAGTTCCCATGTAATTGTTCCACGAGTAGAGAGGCTGGCCGATCACCAGAGTGTCCTCCGAGAAATAGCCGCCAAATGTATCCTCGAAGCAGAATGATGCAAACAATTCATCCGGTTCCACATAATTCTTGAGGTTGTCATTTGTGCTGCTGTGTGAATCTGAATCCTTGGAAGACCCACCGGATTCACTGCTTCCTGAAGAGCTTCCCGACCTGAAAATAATGTTGCTGCGTTCATCGGTGAGCCAGATTCCCATGTCCAGGGTATCCGCCGCATGTTGAAGCTCCTTGTATAATTCCTTGCTGTCAATGGTTCCGTTGCTGTAATCAGTCATGGCGCCGTCGGCAAGCATTGTGATCTCGTTCTTCATGGTGGATTTGCGCTCTGAGAGAACAGAATTCTGTGCTGTTGATATACTGTACACCATGAGCAGTGCAAATATGATCACAACCAGCACTACGAATCCGACCACGATCTTGTCAAATGCTGTTTTCTTCATTATGATCTCCATTCAAACTTGTAGCCTATGCCCCATACAGTGGCAATGCTCCAGTTATGATTGTTGTTCAGCTTCTCACGAAGTCTCTTGATATGTACATCCACAGTCCTCGTGTCGCCTACATACTCGTATCCCCACAGCTTGTCCAGAAGCTGCTCTCTGGTAAATACCTGATTTGGTCTGCTGGCGAGGAAGTAGAGGATCTCCAGCTCCTTTGGCGGCATCTCGAGATTGTGTCCCTCAAAGGTTACTGTGTAGTTGGAGATATTTACGACCAGCCCGTCATACTCCACAAATGTACCTACATGGTCTGCACTTGTGACATCGTAAGCTGCGCTCTGTGGCTGCTTCTGTGCACTCTCAGTCATGGCTGACCTTCTGAGAAGGGCGCCGACCCTTGCCACCAGCTCATTGGAGTCAAATGGCTTGACGATATAGTCATCTGCACCGATCTTAAGCCCCAGCACCTTGTCAAATACCTCACCCTTGGCAGAGAGCATGATGATAGGCGTGTTCGAGGTCTTTCTTATCTCTGTACACACCTGGTAGCCGTCCATTCCCGGAAGCATGACATCCAGGAGAACTAGATCAGGTGAATATTCCTCAAATAACTGTAGAGCTTCCGTTCCGCTTGCGGCTATCTCGGTCTCATAACACTCTTTGTTCAGGTAGAGTGATATAAGCTCTGCGATGTTCTCGTCGTCGTCAACGATGAGAATATTATTTTTGCTCATATATATAAACCTCCCAGTAAATTTATAATAATATAGTTTGTAAAAAATCCGAAGGCGTACACCGATTTCATTGTTGAAGCATTATTTTAAAGTTCCACTATGGTGACTCCCGCATCACCCTCTCCGAATTCTCCGAGACGGAAGGACTTGACATGTGGCTGTGATTTCAGAAATTGATGTATTCCTTTTCGGAGGGCTCCGGTGCCCTTTCCGTGGATGATGGTGACTCTGTGCAGATGTGCCATAAGGGCATCATCAAGGAATCTATCCACAAGTGATGTGGCTTCGTCGACCGTCATACCGAGTACATTTATCTCAGGCTTGATATTCATCATCCTGTTCATGCTCTTGCCGCCTGTGACTGTGGCCTTCTGCGGCTTCTTCTTCTCGTGCTCAACCAACAGGAGATCTGTAGGTGGAAGAGATGCGCTGATTATGCCCATCTGGACCTTGAGCTTGCCCTTGGAGTCAGCCAGTGCGGTGATGGTTCCCTCAGAATCCATGCTGATGACATGTACTGTATCGCCAACCTTGAAGTCGGATGCCTTGTGGTCTGACTTTACAGTTTTGCGCTTCTCCTCGTTCATCTTGCCGAGGTCGTTGATCTTCGCGCGGAGCTTCTGTCTCTCGGCCTCCATCGCTTTTGCATCGGCCTTTGCCGGGTTAGTGGTCCATTTGTTGTATTTCCTGATGGCGGCATCAGCCTCAGCCTTAGCCTCCTCTATGATCTCGGATGCCTCCTGACGTGCCTTTGCCAGAATCTCGGCTTTCTTGTCGGAGAGCTCAGAGTCTTTCATCTGTGCACGCTCCTGAAGCTGCTTTGCATCCTCCTTGAGTCTTGCAATGTCGGCTTTGTCCTGTTCAATCTCCCTCTTGCTTCTCTCAAGATCCGCGATCAGGGTCTCAAAGTCAACTGTATCGCTGTCGATATTGGCCTTGGCGCTCTCGATGATGCTATCGTCGATTCCAAGCTTCTTCGCTATGGCGAAAGCATTTGACTTTCCAGGAATACCGATCATCAGTTTATATGTCGGCTGGAGTGTTGCCACGTCAAATTCGCAGCTTGCATTCTCGACACCCGGTGTGCTCATGGCAAATGTCTTGAGCTCACTGTAGTGTGTGGTCGCCATACATCTGACACCCATGTTGTTCAGATGTGACAGGATGGCGATGGCAAGTGCTGCACCCTCTATAGGGTCCGTACCGCCGCCCAGCTCGTCGAAGAGGACCAGACTGCCTGGAGTTACGTGATCCAGTATGTACACGATGTTGCTCATGTGGGATGAGAAGGTGGACAGATTCTGTTCTATACTCTGCTCATCTCCGATATCGGCAAATACGTCGTCAAATACATTCAGTCTTGAACCGTCAAGTGCCGGAATATGAAGTCCGGACTGTCCCATGAGTGAGAAGAGTCCCAGAGTCTTAAGTGATACCGTCTTACCACCGGTGTTAGGACCGGTCACGATGAGGAGGTTGTAGTCCTCACCCAGTTTGATGTCCACAGGTACGACGGTGTGCTTCTCCAGCAGCGGATGTCTTCCCTGCTTTATATCGACAATCCCATCGGTGTTGAATATCGGTTCGGTTCCCTTGTAGCTTCTTGCAAATGAAGCTCTGGCAAAGATGAAATCCAGTTCTGCCAGAGTGTCGAAGTCGTATTTGATATATTCTATCTCAGCCGCTGTCTGGGCGGAGAGTGATTCAAGTATCTTCTCGATCTCGGCAAGCTCCTGATTGTCCAGCTCCTTCAGCTCGTTGTTCAGGTTCACGATGGCCATAGGTTCGATGAACACTGTGGCACCGGTTGACGACTGGTCGTGTATCATACCGGGAAAATGGTTCTTGTACTCGGCTTTGACCGGTATACAGTATCTGCCATTTCTCATGGTTACCAGGTTATCCTGGAACATGGTCTGCTTGCTGGTATCGCTGACAAGCTTTGCAAGCTGGTTGTGCAGCTTTTCATTTGTCAGGCGCTTGTTCCTTCTCACTGCCTTGAGACCTGATGAAGCGTCATCGGCGAATTCGTTTTCAGAAATTATGCATCTGTGGATTTCCCTGGAGAGATGCTCCAGTGGCATGAGCTCCAGAAATCTCGTGCGCAGGCTGTCCGGGCACGTGGTGCCATCCGGGTTCATGCTCAATCCCAGCATCTTGTTGGAAGCTTTCTCTTCCTCGATCTGCTCCTGACTGCGCCTTCTCGTATCGGTCATGCTGGTGCCCTCTTTCTCGCCGTATCTCTTGGCGGTGGCTGCCAGGTCAAGCATGCTGGCCACATCAAGCAGCTCAGCGGTGGTGAGGATACCCTCGACCTCAAGTCTCTTTAGAGATGCCCCGATATCTTTAAGTCCTGCAAATGACAGATTGCCCTGGGTGTTCAGACGCCTTAAGGCATCCCTTGTCTCCTGCTGAAGAGCCTCGATCATGGCGAGATCCTTGCGGGGCTTTATGCGCTGACACTTCCTCTTCGCCATGGGTGATGAGGCAAATGTTGTCAGCATCTCAACTATTTTGTTGTATTCTATAACTCTTAATGTTCTTAGATTCATTTTCTGTGTTCCTTATTTGTTTTTAATGTCGTGTTCTATATTTTATGTATATAATATGTAGATTTTGAATCGGATAGGTACTAAACATGATAAGTGCATGAAAAGCATAATTAAATATACATAAAGTCTCTAATTCTACACATACATAATTGATTATACCCCTTATAATTATAGAGCGTCAACATATTGCAGGTGTAGAAATAGGCACATTTTCCCTGATTAATTCAGCGGCTGTGGTTGCGGGAGGAACACAAAGCTGATATTATAAAATACAGTTTGATCTGGGAAAAATAAAGCGATATATGACTTAAGACAAAGAGAGTTACGTATTACAAAAAGAAGAGGAGAAGACAGGTTATGAAAGAGTTATTGCAGTTTTTGTTGGGGATAGTATTGATGATAGCAGGCGGTGTGATGTTTCTTAAGAATGTCGTCGTGTCCGACTGGGGACTTTTAAGTTCACTGTTTCGTATAGGTGGTGGTGTGAATATTGGAGGAATCTTTATTGTCCTGCTGGTCATCGCATTTATCGCACTTTTGGTTAAGCCGAACATGGGAACAGGACTTGTGTTCACAGGACTTTGTATAGCATTCTTTGTATGCATCATAATCTCACTGAATGTTTCACTGAGATATATGTCAGGACTTGAGCTCACACTGATCCTTGGAACACTTTGCGTGGGAATAGCATTTGTCATCAAGGGGCTGTTTGGAGTGAGAAAGCTTGACAGGGAAGAATCACGGAAGAATGGGAAGGCTGCTTCAGATAAGCTTCATGAGTATGATAAGATGTGATGTGGGGGAATATAGTAATATAGGCGGTTGTGGAAATGTTCAGTAAATACTGGATTTTCATAACCGCCTATTGTATTCTTATATATGATTAAAATTAAAGCATACAATAATAATTAAACATAGAAAGAGGAAAAGAAAAATGGTATTTATAACAGATTTCAACGAAGGCGACATGATATCGAATGTCTATCTCTGCAAGAACAAGCAGACAGGAACTACAAAATCAGGAAAGACATATTACAACCTGGAGCTTGTGGATAAGACAGGAAGTATAGCCGGAAAGGTCTGGGAGCTGAGCAATGCGATAGGACACTTTGAGTCAAAGAACTTTATCAAGGTGGATGGTCAGGTCACATCATTTAACAATGAGCTTCAGCTCAATATCAAGAAGATTCGTATTGCAGATGAGGGAGAATACTCAGAGGCTGATTATATGCCGTGTACCAAGAAAGATATAGAGCAGATGTACAAGGATCTTATGGCTCTCGTGGAATCACTCGACAAGGATTATTACAAGGTGCTTCTGAAGAAATTCTTCGCCGAGGATCCTGCATTTGTCAAGGAATTCAAGAATCATTCAGCGGCAAAATCTATACACCATGGATACATAGGAGGCCTCTTGGAGCACTCACTGGCAGTTGCCAAGATGTGCGACTACTACACTACATATTATCCGGTGCTCAACAGAGATCTGCTGATCACAGCGGCACTTCTCCACGACATTGGCAAGGTCTACGAGATCTCCAAGTTCCCTGAGAACGACTACACAGACGCAGGTCAGCTTCTGGGACACATAGTCATGGGAACGATGATGATCCGCGATAAGATCAATACCATAGACAATTTCCCTGCAAAGGCGGCAAATGAGCTGGAGCACTGCATACTGGCTCACCACGGGGAGCTTGAGTACGGCTCACCAAAGAAGCCGGCACTCATCGAGGCTCTGGCACTGTCCATGGCGGACAACACAGACGCCAAGATTCAGACATTTATCCAGGAGCTGGATGCGGCAAAGGACAACAATGGCTGGCTGGGCTTCAACAGAGCTCTCCAGTCCAACATCCGAAAGACGTCGGATAATTAATAACGGCAATAGGAAGAGAGATAGTATATGTCAGATATTAGGAACAATAGGAGACCTAAGAACAATAGACGAGTAAATGGTGAGCAGAGAAAAAAAGCTGCGGAGGCAGTGAATAGTGCAAGTTCAGTTGTTAGAACATCCGGAACGGATGCGACAAATACTGGTGAAGTCACACTTGTCAAAAATGAGGATTATCAGGTGCTCATCGAGGACATGGGCAATGACGGAGAGGGCATTGGACACGTTCAGGGCATGACTGTATTTGTCAAGGATGCCGTGGTGGGCGATCTGGCGGAGGTGAAGATCGTCAAGGTGAAGAAGAACATAGCCTACGGAAGATTGATGAAGCTCATCACACCATCGCCATACCGCGTGGAGCCGGTGTGCGACAAGGCGAAACGATGCGGCGGATGCACCATGCAGCAGGTTTCCTATGAGCAGCAGCTCGAATACAAGTGGAACAAGGTGAAGAACTGTCTGCAGAGGATCGGCAAGATGGAGAACGTAGAAGCCATCATGGAAAAGCCAGCCTACGGCATGAACAATCCATTCCACTACAGGAATAAGGCCCAATTCCCTGTCGGCAGAGACAAGAACGGCAATGTTGTCATCGGATTCTACGCAGGAAGAAGCCACGACATCATAGACACAGAGAGCTGTGCCATCGGTGCACCTGTGAATGACCAAATAGTTGCTATCGTCAGAAGCTTCATTGAGGACAATCACATATCGACCTACGACGAGGAGACTGGAAGAGGTCTGGTCAGACATATCCTTATCAGAGTTGGATTTACCACCAAGGAGATCATGGTGTGTCTGGTGACAAATGGCAATAAGCTTCCGCACAGTGAGATTTTGATAGATGAACTGGTTAAGATAGACGGCATGACATCCATTTGCCTGAATGTCAACATGGAGAATACGAACCGTATACTCGGTGATAAGTGCATAACCCTCTGGGGACAGTCATACATCACGGACTATATCGGTGACATCAAATATCAGATATCCCCATTGTCCTTCTATCAGGTAAATCCTGTCCAGACAAATGTCCTGTACAACAAGGCTTTGGAGTATGCGGACCTGTCCGGTGACGAGACCGTGTGGGACATGTACTGCGGAATAGGAACCATATCCTTGTTCCTCGCACAGAAGGCAAAGAAGGTATACGGAGTGGAGATCGTTCCACAGGCTATAGATGATGCAAGACACAACGCCGAGATCAACGGGATCACAAATGCCGAGTTCTTCGTTGGCAAGGCAGAGGAAGTCGTTCCCGACATATACAAGAAGGGCGGCGATGGCTCCCACGCGGACGTCGTGGTCGTGGACCCACCGCGAAAGGGTTGCGATCAGGTGCTTCTGGATACTCTGGTTCATATGGCGCCGGAACGTATCGTCTACGTGAGCTGCGACCCGGCAACCCTGGCTAGGGATGTGAAGATACTTCAGGAGAAGGGGTATGAGGCGAAGAAGGTGGCGGTCGTGGATCAGTTTTGTCATAGCGGGCATGTGGAGACGGTAGTACTGCTTTCCCACAAAAAGCCAGACGGACATATCAACGTAAAAGTTGAGTTTGGCGAGGGTGAGGGAAAAGTTCCGCTTGATAATATCGCTAAAAGAGCCGAAGAATATAAGCCCAAAGAACGAGTGACCTACAAAATGATAAAGGAGTACATAGAAGCGAAATACGGCTTCAAAGTACATACCGCATATATCGCAGAGGTAAAGAGAGATTTAGGCTTGCCAATGTATGATGCTCCTAATGCGGTAGAAGAATTGAAACAGCCGAGGAAGCATCCGACAGCGGAGAAAGTGGAAGCGATAAAGGATGCATTGAAATATTTTGGCGTATGTAGCTAATTTTTAGTGCATAGTTATAAATTTATAAAACGACATTTACCGTTCTATATGGTAAGATTAAATATAGTAACGATTTTATAAATGTAGGTGGTAAACATGGGAGATAATCGAAGGATTTTTAGTGATAATGAAAAAATGGTATTATTTAATGAGGTCGATGGGCGATGTCCAATTTGTGGAAAGCCATTAACTAATACCAAGAATGGACAAATTATTAAAATGTTTGAAGTGGCACATATATATCCTGCGAATCCTCGTCCAGAGGAAGTCGAATTGTTAAAAGACGAGGAACGTTTGAGTAAAGACGTTAATAGTCTGGCTAATGTCATAGCGGTCTGTAGAATATGTCATAAAAAATTTGATACACCACGAACTATAGAAGAATATCGCTCATGGGTAAGACTTAAAAAGAAATTGTTGCAAGATGCACAGCTAAAAAATACATATGCACTTTTTAATATAGAGGAAGAAATAAAGGAAATATTAAAGAATTTAAATGATGAATCTTTAGAGGAAGACTTGGTACGGTTAAGTTATGAATCTTTGAAGATAGAGCAAAAAGCCAACGACACCTTACCTTTTGCAATAAAACGTACCATTAAAAACGATGTGGTAGATTATTTTGACTATATTCATAAGATATTTATTGAAATGGACAAAGTAACACCATATAAATTTGATACCCTAGCGGCTCAAATAAAGGGATTCTATTGCAAAACTATGCAAATTAATCCTAACCAAGAATTCGTATATGCTTCTTTAGTGGATTGGCTTAATGAAAAGACAGGGTCATATTCAAGAAGGGCTTGTGAAATTGTGATTGCATATTTTATACAAGATTGTGAGGTGTTTTCATGATATTGCCGAATAAGCTAATAAGCTTTCAAGATTGTATTCTGGCAAAAACGGTTTATATTTTAGAAAAGATTAGTGATTCAGATTTTTCAGTAATTGGGTTATACGAACAAGTGGAAACTCATTTTGAAGATTTAAATGAATATATGTTGGCTCTGGACGTTCTATATGTTCTTGGCAAAATAAAATATAATGAGGGGTTGCAGGTGATACAGTATGTTGAAAAAAATTAGTTGTAATATATTTTTGCAGAAAGAAATTGTATTTCATGAGGGTTTAAATGCCATTGTAGGAGATGATATTGCTTCTAATTCGATAGGAAAATCAACTATGCTTATGATTATTGACTTTGTTTTTGGAGGCGATGATTATATAAGTAAAAATCATGATGTAGTAGATAATTTGGGTCATCATGATTTCAGATTTATTTTTAATTTTGATAATAAGGATTACTATTTTATTAGAAGTACAAATGAATACAAATTTGTATCTATTTGTAATGAGAAATTTGAAATTTTACAAAGTGTAACAACGGAAGAATTTACCGCATGGTTGCAAGAAAAGTATGATTGTCAATTAGAATCGTTAACATTTAGAAATATTGTTGGTAGATATTTCAGAATTTATGGGAAGGAAAATTTAAATGAAAGAAAACCTATCCAGTATTTTGAAAAAGAAACAGCACCTAAATCTATATTAGCTCTTTTAAAATTGTTTGATAAATATAAATCATTAAAAGCATATGAGGAGCAAATAGAAAAATTAAAAAGTGACAAAACTACATTGGTTGATGCAGCAAAAAAGAATTTTTTGCCGAATGTCAACACAAAAAGTTTATTTAATAAAAATGAAAAAAAGATTGAAGAATTAAGCGTACGATTAGAAAAAATAAAGAAGGAAATTGTAACAACATCGCTTGATTTAGAATCAATGGTTTCTCAAGAAATATTAAAACTTAAGAGGGAGAAAAGCCAACTTACTATTAAATTAAACTCATATCAAAGTAGATTGCTAAGAACACAAAATAATATAAAGAATAAACCTGTGAAAATTAGTGCTGAGTTAGAACAATTTGTGTATTATTTTCCAGATTTTAATGTAGAACAGGTTAATAAGGTGGAGGATTTCCATAAAAATATAAATAAAATATTAAAGAGTGAACTTGTAGCAGTAGAGAAGGAATTAAAAGCTAAAATCGAGGAAATTAATAATCAGATAATAGAAATAGATAAGGAAATTGAACAGAAATTGTCCATAAAAGATGCACCTAAATTAGCAGTAGATGAAGTGGTTGATTTGGTGGCACAAATAAAACAGCTTAATGATGAAAATGGATACTATACCAAGAAGAAACAATTGGAGGGGACTATATCACAGGCTAATGATGATTTAAGTGAATTAAAAGAAAAGGCATTAGATGAAATATGTAATGAAATAAATGTCAAAATGTACGAGCTAAATAAAGAAATATATGTTGATGGAAGGCGAGCACCGACACTGAATATTCACGGAAGTAAATATTCGTTTAATACTGCGGGGGATACTGGAACAGGTACAGCTTTTGCTAACTTGATATCATTTGATCTTTCATTGCTGGAATTAACCCGTTTGCCGGCTATAGCTCATGATTTGCCATTGTTAAAAAACATTGAAAATGTTGCAATGGAAAACATTATTTCAATATATAGTAGAAGTGAAAAGCAAATATTTGTTGCTATTGATAAATTGAGTTCTTATGATGAGAAAGCGGCACAAATTATAAATAAACATAAAGTATTACAACTTTCGAAAGACAAATTACTCTTTATCAAAAATTGGAAAAGCAATAGATAAATCTAAAAAGCGTATCGTTAGAAATAATGGTACGCTTATTTTTTGCCCCTTTTTGCAGATTTGTCCTTTCTCATGCTTTCCAATATAATGAAGCTAAAGAAGTGGAGGTGTGCTTATGAGAGAGAAATTTAATCATCTATATTTGGATAGCCACGAAAGAAAACTTTTGATACATAGCCTTGTAGAGTTAAAAAATCAGCTCATACAGCAAGGCAGATATACGGATTGTGTTGACAAGCTTATTTTTAAGGTCATAAATGCACCGACCAAGAGAATGAAAATTGGATATGTCTAAGGCAAATTACGAAGCCGCTTATTCTTATTGATTTTAAGAGTAGGCGGCTTTTTTGCGTTCTCTGGTACTGTTTACATAGCTACCTTGACAAAGTGGCTAAATCTATGTGAAAGGAGGACGCATCTATGTCAAATTGCAAAGTAATTGCTCTGACTAACCAGAAGGGTGGTGTCGGAAAAACAACCACAGCGGTCAATCTGGGTGTAAGTCTGGTGCAGCAGGGTAAAAAAGTCCTGCTGATTGATGCCGATGCACAGGCAAATCTCACGATGGCTCTGGGTTATAACAGACCAGACGATATTCCCATAACGCTCTCTACTGTGATGCAGAACATCATAGACGATAAAACACTTGATGTTTCACAGGGTATTATCCACCACAGCGAGGGCGTTGACCTACTTCCGTCAAACATTGAGCTGTCGGGCTTTGAGGTAAGGCTAATCAATGCAATGAGCCGTGAGCGTGTGCTGAAAACCTATGTCAATGAGGTTAAAAAGAATTACGATTATGTGCTTATTGATTGTATGCCGAGCTTAGGCATGATAACCATCAATGCTCTGGCGGCGGCTGACAGTGTAATTATCCCGACACAGCCCCACTATCTCTCGGCTAAAGGTCTGGAGCTTTTGCTTCGCTCCGTATCAAGGGTCAAGCGGCAAATCAACCCAAAGCTGCGGATAGACGGTATCTTAATGACTATGGTAATGCCCCGTACCAACATTTCTAAGGAAATTACGGCAACTGTCAAAAGTGCATATGGTCAGAAAATCAAGGTGTTTGATACCGAGATACCACATTCTATCCGTGCGGTGGAAGCTACCGCAGAAGGCAAAAGTATTTTTGCTTACGACAAAAGCGGCAAGGTTGCCGTAGACTATGAGCAGTTAGGAAAGGAGGTGGCAGAGATTGGCGAGAAGCAGAGAAACCAAAATCGAGCTGACCGCATACGATGACCTTTTCCAAACGGACGAAAGCCGTGAGGAAGCAAAGCTCTCTAAGATAAGGGATATTCCCATATCGGAGATTGACGAGTTTCCAGACCACCCGTTCAAGGTTTTAATGGACGAGGATATGGAACAGCTTGTCGAGAGTATCAAGCGAAACGGTGTAATGACCCCTGAGACAGTTCGCTTAAAAGAGGACGGATGGTATGAGCTTATCAGCGGTCACAGGCGAAAAAAGGCTTGTGAACTTGCGGGGCTTGAAACGCTGAAATGCGAGGTTAAAGAGCTTACCCGTGACGAAGCCATTATTGTGATGGTGGAAAGTAATCTCCAACGCTCCGTTATTCTACCAAGTGAAAAAGCCTTTGCGTATAAAATGCGGTTGGAAGCTATGAAACGACAGGCAGGCAGACCCGCAAAAGAAAATTATTCCCCAGTGGGTAATAATTCTGAGTTCGCTACTTCAATTGTGATATTGCCGAAAGTGACAATCTGGTTATATACGGTCATCACATCAAGGGTGGCAAGATGTTTGGAGCGTTGGAGGATTACAAGTCCAAGAACTTCTATGAGGAACACAAGACTATTCAGTTTGATACCCTCACAGAGCAGGCAGAGTATGAAATCGTCGCTGTGTTTAAGACTGTGGCGTACAGCTCTGAGGGCTTCCGATACTACGACTTTGTTGATGCGGAGAATGAGGAAGATTTTAATTCCTATGTCGGGAAGTGCAAGGAGCTTGCTTTGTATGATACAGGTGTGACCGCTGAATACGGCGACAGGCTCATTACCCTTTCCACCTGCGAATACTCTGCACAGAACGGCAGGCTCGTTGTAGTAGCAAAAAAGGTCGGCTGATTTGAACGCAAATCCTCTGGGAAAGGAGGTTTTCTATGGCTGATATAAAAACCAGAGATGCGGTCAAAGGCACGATAAAGACCATAGATAAAGCCGTCATAGCCAGTGAGCGTATGAAGTCTGCCTATGTGGGGATAAAGGAAAAGCGGAACAGGGATATTACGCTGATGAAAACTTTGCCACAGAATATGCTGCGGACAGGATTTCTTTTGCGGCAGACCGTGTAAAGGACGAAGGTATCCACCAGTTCAATAAGCAAGGGCAAAAGGCAGTCAAGACAACGCAGGAGAATATCGGTAAGGCAAAAGATAAAATAACCGATTTCAAGCAAAGTCGGGCTGTCAAAGCCGCAGAACAGAAAGCAGCACAGAATATGTCAGAACAACACGGCTTGCAGAGCCGTCACGGGGATGCAAGCCGTTCCTCTGCCACCGATGTTTCCCAGACAGCAAAATCGCAGTTGATAAAGACCCGACAGCAGGGGCAAAAAATGATTAAGAGCACAGCCCGAAATGCAGAAAAAGCGGTGAAAACAACTGCTAAGGGAACAGTCAAGACTACCGAAAAGGGAATTAAAACCGCACAGGCAAGTTCTAAGGCGGCAATCAAAACAACGGAAACCTCGGTAAAAACGGCACAAGCAGCGGCAAAGGCTTCTGCGAAAACTGCCCAAAAGGCGGCAAAGGCGGCAAAAGTCACCGCAAAGGCAACCG
>ENA-OOQG01000445-OOQG01000445.1-human-gut-metagenome-genome-assembly--contig:-NODE-445-length-14951-cov-2.396348_pt1 | contig 14951 bp, 10 predicted proteins | sample MGYA00241085_ERZ501155 | MGnify/ENA primary metagenome ERZ501155 (study PRJEB25962, sample SAMEA2042438) | human gut metagenome | biome: human gut; feature: human-associated habitat; material: faeces...
CCCCACCAACTCCTGCCACAATTAATGCTGTATGTAAAATACGATTAGCTCTTTTTTGATCACCTGATCCTTTGGCCATTGATATACATACATTAGCTCCAGTTGCAAGTGATACTAGCACGGTTACAATTAAATTTATTAACGCATTATTTGAACCAATCGCCGACATCGAAATAGCACCATCACCAAATGTTGATACACACCATAAATCGATTGTAGTATATAAAAGTTGAAATATTGTTGTTAACATTAAAGGCAATACGAATTTAGGAATTTTTAAAAATAAATTACCCTTTGTTAAATCAATTTCCTTTGTATTTTCCACATTAACACCTCTTTTAAAGCATTTTGTATTATAAAACTATAATTACTTTTTTTCAACTACTATTTAACAATTATTAAAATGCACCTTATCTAAGATGCATTTTTATCAATTATATTTAGCATATAATTTTAAGGTATTATTTTCATCAAATCTAATATTATTTGCAATAATATATCCATTTGAATCGGTTATTTGTAGACCATCTTCTGTAAATAGTCCTAAAAAATTATCATTTCTACTATATAAATTATCATCAATCTTATCACAAAGCTCTTTGGTAAAACTAGTTTTAGCTAAGACTAACTGAATTTTTTCATCTTCCGTCAATGTACTTATTATTTCATCATAATCTCTCATATTAGACCTCCACACAAATGGCATATTTCTAAGAAAACAACTCTCAAAATTAATGCGTTCTTTTTGAAATTATAACACATTTTTACAACATATATTTCTTTTTTTACCAATGTTTCACATTTATTTTAGTTTGTTTTTTGTAAAGTATACTGAAAATAACATTTTTTAACAAAAAAGATATACATTGCTCTAAAGCTTTAAATTTAACTTATCAAATTAATATTGATTAAAAAAAGACATCGATTTATTTCTATCAATGTCTTTTACTATTATTAAATTTTATTCTACAATAAATGCAAATACGTTCATTGAGTCATCCTTGGAAATTGTAATTTCACCCGCAGATAATTCAACAGTTAAGATACCATTTGCATCAAATGTATACCTTTTTCCATTTATCTTTATTTGTTTACTAGCTCCGTCTGAAATGATTGTAAGCTTTGATCCAGCTGTTGCAGTAAAATTAACTATCGTCTTACTTTCAATCTTTAATGCTTTAGTATATTTAACACCATTATACTCCTTAGTAGTCGTTTTAAGATTACCATTTGTTATAGTAAAGAAACCAGTAGGATCAGTTGTACCATTTTCAAATGTCATCTTATGAGCTTGCAAAGCTATTTCATCATAAGAAGTTTTAGCATCTTGAAGGGTTTGATAATTAGTAATTAAAGCTTTTTCTGAAGTAGTTAAAGTATCATATAAATTTAAAGCCTCATTTATTGTTTTGCCACTTGCAGATGTAACCATACCAATTGAATCAATAAGTTTAACTAAATAAGTAGTTTTAACCTCACTTATCTTTGTAGAATTTACATATTGCTTGGCATCTAATGACAAACCATCGTAGCTTTCAAGTAAAGCCTTCATTTCATTAATATTTTTTAAATCAATATTATTAAGGGCTTCATTTACATTAGCTGCTTGAATTAAATCACCATACTTCTTTTCAGCACTAATTAAAGTACTATAATTTGTAACTAAAGATTTTTGCTCATCATCTAACGAATTATATGCTGCTCTTGCCGTTTGAATTAAGTTTTCGCTTGCTAGGGTTACTTCACCAATACTATTAATACTATTAATACAATAAGTAACAGCATATCCATCAAAAGCATCCTCAGCAGAAACTAAAACATTATAGTTTGAAATTTGCATATTTCCGTCTAATTCTTTTAATGAATTATAAGCACTTCTGGCACTTGATATTGCATCTCCACTATTTTCATTTACTTCACCAATCGCATCAATCAATTCTTCAACATGCACTTTACCAAGGGAAATATATGATTTATATGCTTTTTCAACAATATCATATGAAACAGTTACCTTTTGATCATCCTTCAATGCATTATAGCAATTCATCGCATGCTTAATCGCATTTAAGCTCTTCTCATCATATTTAATTTCATTTGGAATTTGCGATACAGCATCATTATAAGATTTAAGAAGATTTTGATTTAATTCCTCAGAATTATACTCTTCAAACTTAATTGAATTTATTGTAATTTCCTTAAATGTACCCATAGTCATTTTAGCACTATCACCTGGTTGGAAATTAACAGGTTGAATCATATAGGTGCCAGCTTCAAGAATCACTGTACCACTTGCAGTTAAAAGCGCTTCTCCAGCTTCATTTATAAGAACGCCAGTTGATGTATAAGCATCAGAAGCATATGAAACAGTTACACTAGCAGCGTGTTCTAATTTAAATGCATAAACCGTTTTACTAACTTTCCCTGGTGTTTCTTCTGCCGGATATGAAGAAATAGTCTTAGGCGTAACTCCGCTAGGTAACATAGAAATGTCATTCATTGTAACATCCTTAGGAGCAATAGATTTATCCTTTCTAACTCCACAATAAGCCTTAATAACCTTTCTAGCATCCGTTACATTTGTTTGAATATCATAATTTCCAGTTGCGATATATGATAATTTTTCATTTGTATCAAAATCATTATATTTAATACCGCCAGCTATATATTGACAATTATTAGATACAACATCAGTCTTGTTATTTACAACTGTCGCACCACCTTTTTGATATAAAGCACTTGCTACAGAATCATTATAGCTCTTAATTGCTCCTCCATCGACTCTAAATGGGTTCTTACACATATAGAACATATTTGATTCAGAGAAAATATAAGCATCTGCTCTTGTATTAATTGCATAATCTGTTTGACCTTCAAATAAATTATTATACATATGAACGTTAGCTCTTCTTGTTAAAGGACCACGTGCTTTACATAGCTTCCAATAATTATGATGATAGGTTAAATTAAATTGTAATGAGTAATCAGCTGAACCAACAAGATTAGTCTTATGGCAACCCTCAAAATAATTATAGCTTACAGTTAAATACTGACCACGCTTAAAGTCGCATGAACCATCACCTTCTGATTTATCACTTTCAGCAGCGTTTAAAATAGATGGTCCATAAAATTCATTATTGTGAATCCAGCATCTTTCAACACTAGCAGAAATTTTAGAATTCGCATTCTTTGTTTCTTGAATTCCTTCCATACCAATAGCATCTTCTGGCTGATTCATAAATGTAAGATTACGAACCTCAAAGCTCTTTCCTAATCCAGCTGCTGTTGTTGATGTCTCAGACATAAAATGAATTCCCCATCCATCCATAGCTGCATCTGTACCAACACCTTCAATTGTTACATCCTTTGCTGACTTCATACGTGCCATATGACCGTTGTCGCCAACACTTCCGCCATAATCATTAGAATCATAATCTGTAAGGCCATCAATAAGTCCTGCATTAGCTGCTGCCCATGTTCCTGTCTTATAAAGACCAGACTCTGATACTGCTCCGACCATACGAATTACTAATGGTATATTATTCTCAGCAAGTAACTGGAGAATACCCTGATTAGTATTACCCTTGCCGTAATATGTCTTTCCTTTCGATACCTTCTTACACTCTGTCTCATGACCTGCTTCACCACATGCCTTACCGACTGAGTTAAGAATATTACCAATGCCTGAAACTGTTACTCCACCATAAGAAAGTGTAACTGTATTCTTGTTTTCATCTGTTACATAAAGAACAATTGCGTTATCCTTTAATGTACCATCATCATTATAAGCACCTACACCATCAGTATAATTGTAATGCGCATATCCCGATCTATCCTGTGCATTAACCTCAATTCCTGACTGGGTATATGTACCTGTCTTAGTAGTAACCTTAAGAGTATATGTACCTGGCTTTAATCCCATTACATCAACTCTTGCTCCGTCGGCTGTATCTCTAACAAGATACTCAAAGTCCTCTCCTGTAAGAGAACCACTAACTGGACCTGAATATGATACTGCAGTAACATCGGCATCCTTAACACCTTTGATAGTTGCATACATCATTTCATTCCATCCACCATAAGTAGTAAAACTTGATGCAGATGCTGCATAAGTCATACTTGGTGCTACTATTGCAAGATTACTTACGACTAATAATCCAGCAACAACTTTTGCAAAAACTTTTCTGATTCTTTGCATGACATTTTCCTCTCCTTATCCCAAATATGCATACAATTGTGAATTATGAATAATCAAAATTCAAAATCTAAATCAATATTACCATTTTTGCACAAATTGTTCAAGCTTCATTCACAAAAAATTCATATTTGTAAATTCATATTTTGAAAGTCAAGGTACTTGGGATGGGGCGTTTACGAACTGATCACAAGCGTCATATCTCAAAACAATATTGCCAGTACTAAGCATATGTCACACAATTCTATAGGCACAGTTATGAGAAATGAAAAAAATAAGTAAGAATGTAGCAAATGTATTAATAATTATGAGCTTAATAAGATACTTTTCCTATAAACTTACAACGAAAGATATTTTTAAACTTCCTAATTATGAGTATATTCATAATGAATTAAAGAGAATCAATATAATGCTTACCTCACTCTTTTATGAAAATATATCCGGATAAATGCCATACTAAACTAAATGGCAAAATCTCTATAGAAAAGACAACATTTTGAAATAATTACAGCATATAATACTATGTATTTTTCACTTTGATGAGTGATTTATTGATTTATACCGACTTATCATAATTCCTTACATAGGTCATCTGAACTCATGCTGGGTAAGATTTTTACTTTATCCTTTTCATGCAATCATCAAAATCTTCCTAAATCAAGTCTCATATAATAAAGTATAAATCAATCTATATCAAAATGTATTACCTTTAATCTGTTGCTCCGTGTCTCACAAGTTAGGAATACGAAATTGTTATAGGAATCAAGTTTAAATGGTCTCTAGTAATCAGCCAATTTATACTTAATCTCATATCTGCATATCCTGAAAACAGATAAATTTTTTCTACTTTAGACAACTTTGTTTAACATATCTATTTCAGCATATTAAACATTACTGCAATAATTCTTCTGTCAGCATAATTATTTATAATTATCAAATATCCATTGAATTCCATCTTAATATCTAATAATAGTTTAAAGTAATATGCTACAACATTTTCAACCCTACTCAAAATTTAGAACATAATACCAACCATCCTAATTTCACACATAAATTTAAATGATAACACTATTGTTGGTTATTTCGCACTTACGATTTTTTTAAAAATGTAACTCACAATGCTATGTTCCAATTACTAAATCCAAAAGTTGATAATCTTATAATTTTATGGTATTGGGTCATAATAGCCGCCAATCCTTATCATATAATAGAGATACCTAACAATTATATTACATTACTATATTATATATAACAATTGGTTCATCGTAACCAAAATAATGGCTCAGAGAAAAATATAATCTCAGTCACTTAAACTGGAAATATATTTCATTCAGGCATAGATTATTCAAACTAATTCCGTAAGCCAGCCTATATTTTGTTTAATCTTTATAACACATTTTTCCGTAAAATTGGAATTTTATTTAATATCCAACTTGACATAAATGAAACAATAACAAAAATCAAAAAGAACATTACTATTCCTATAGGAATGATTTTTATATTCAATGGTGTAATTTTAATAAATTTATACATAAAATTTATAAACACTGGATGTATTAAATACACACAAAAACACAATCTATCTATTTCCCAAAGCCAATTATATTCATTAAACTTAAAATCTTTAAGAATTAAAAATAATGTAACTGCCAAAAAAGCAATTATTGGAGAATCGTAGCTTAAATAGCTCAATGCATCCTTAAGCATTAAATTCATTATCACTATCGTTATTATTTCAGCAATCAATATCCCCCCCCAATATTTTTTTATTCTTTTCAATTTTAAATTTATTATTCACTAAATAATATCCAGTAATAACATAAAAAACTGTATATGTCATTATTGGAATATTAAATGCAATAGAAATGCCAATTATTTTCTCAATAAATCCTTTGCAAAAATTAAATAAAAATAAAATAATCAATATTATTTTATGTGTATTTTTATCTGTATTATTCAACACTATCTTTATAAATGGTAATATAATATAAATACCTATCAACGCATATAAATACCACAGATGTCCCCAACTATTTCCTTCAACTACTTTAACTATAGATTTTATAATCATATCAGCAGATAGTTGCCTTGTATCCATATATAATTCCATAATAGCATATGGTATACCAAATAAAAATAATGCTATAACGATTCGTTTTATATATTTTGATACCATTAAATTCATTTGAATTTCTTTATTTAATAATAATGCACCTGTTATTATCAGAAACATAGGTACAGCCCAATTCATAATGGATATATTTACACTCATCAAAAACTTGTTTTCGGATGATAATTGGTAATTTTGTGTATTATTTAATATTGTATTATTCGTATGTAAAAAAATCACAGCAAGAGTTGCCATAATTCTTAGTATTGATATGTCCACTCGTTTCATATTCATATCGTCCTCCAAAATCATCTTCTTCATTTTCAAACAATTGTCTATTTAGTTGTCTTGTTGATTAACATTGCTCACTGAAATTTAATATTATTTAATTAAATGTGCCTTTAATAAAATTGCTTTTATTCTTTGTTTTATACATTTAACTGGAAAGCACAAGAATACAGAATAATCCAAATTGTCTTTATTATAATTATTCCAAAAGCGATAATATTCCTTTGATTTTTTAAATGGTGCTTTCAATTGACCATTTGATTCTATTGCTTTTTCCTGTTCAACATCTTTAGTAGCAATATCTGCCTCACTAAGCAGCATTTCACCTTTATAAGTCTGACATAGAATTAAAGATATTCCTTTTTTCTTTTCTATATCAGCCAAATCACTTCCCCAAGAATCTCCTAATGTAATATCAGATATTCTTTTATCTGTAGCATATCTACATTGATAACAATTATTTGTATATATAAGTCCTCTTAAAAAAGCCAACGTATATCCATCATATGTTCCCTTTTGTTTTATATATCTATTATTTACAGACAATCCAAACAAATTTTTTTGTCTGAAATTTATATTATATATATTTCCTATTTCAATTTTTTTATTTTTCAAATAATTAAATAAAATATTAGGCGAAGGTGAACCATGACATATCAAATCTATCGTATATAAATTTTGAATATTTTGTTTTCTTACTTCCATATATTTTTTCAATGCAGCTACATGACATGGTAAGCCAATAAACAAAATTTTATTATTTTCTTTTAGTGCATTCATTATATCTATATAAATCATTCCCGGATTACTCTTTACATATTTAGATCCCCTAAAATTATCAAGCATCATTTCGTCTGAAATCATCTTATAAATAAATGCTCCTCTCTCATATACACAACTGCACACCATTCCCCCTGATTTTAGAAATGAACTAGCAATTGCTGTAGCTACTCCTCCAGACGCTGACATCTTTCTATTAAATTCATTTTCCGTCCAACCCTGAAGCCATTTCTGTGGTTTTAACATATTTATATCTGCTCTATTAGGGCAAACATTCATACACATATTACAGTTAATGCATTTGTCTTCATCTATATATGCATTAAATTCTTTATATGTATCAACAATCGTTACTGCATTTTTATGGCAGACATTAACACATGCATTGCATCCTGTGCATATATCTTTTTCACACACAAGTCTCATCTTTATTTCCTCTATTAAATTTCGCACAAACTTTTTAATTCTATCATACTTATTTTTCTTTGTTCCATCAATATATTATTGACCTTTGACCAATCTATACTTTGTTCTACAAAATCAAATTTATCATCTGAAATTATTCTATCTGTTAAATCAAAAAAATCTAATACACTTCTATTTCTCTGAGAATGATTTTCTGGTAGAACATCAATAAAATTTTTATTAAAATTAATGCAAAAACATGTCCCATGAAACGAATCAGTTATGACATATTTTGCATTTTTGATTATATAAAGGAACTGTGCTGGAGTAGGAAGATATGTAAAGCCCTCTCCCCAAAAAATCTCACTCATATCATTTGTAACTCTAATCAGCTTCATTCCTTTTCTCTTTGCAAATGCAGCAGCCTTTTTACACAAATCTTTATTATGATTAACTTGATACAATAGTATATATTCATTTGGCAAATTAATATTTTCCATTACAAGATTCCAATCATTTATATTCAATAATAATGTTGGATCAAGAACTTGTTCACCTAAAACTCCATTCTCTCTAAGAATTCTTAGCCCATCATTTTCACGAACAGTTATTTTATCAAAATCTTTTAAATAATTTGTAATATCAGCCAATTCTGTCTTAATTTTTTTTTCAGAACCAAAACTAGCAGCATATGATACTTTTTTTGTCTTATCTTTAACAAAATCTAAAAAATACATTGACTCAATTTTTCCATCTGGCATGATATTCCAAACCTGATCACTTCCTATCATATAAATATCAGCTTTCGGATAATTTTTATAAAATTCTTCCTTATCTGTATATTGCCTAGATAAATTTAACCACTTTTTTTGATAAATTCTAAAAATCTTTATTGGTTTTGAATATCTTACATACTTAATCAAATATGAAATCACATTTATAAGTGGTATTTTTTTATATTTAGATGTTTTCATAGCATCTTTTGATATTTTATCTGCTGAGTAATATGAATATTCAGCATCAACAATAAACGGCTCATTATTTATTTTTTTTATAGCCTCTTGAAGGGCATAAGCTTGATAAAGAGATCCGTAATTCGGTACTGCATGTCTTGTTATAATTGCAATTTTTTTCATTTAATTATCTTTTCCATCCTTTATTTTTTATAGATTCAAATATAAAATTCAACATGATAATTGCCGTCTCTCTCATAAAGATAAAAATCATTATAAGGGTAGTTATAATATATACTACAAAACCAATAATTGAATTAAAAATAAATGCCGACACAATAAAAATACATACCTCAAAAATCACAAAAAGCAATTCTTTTGCTAAAGGTCTTATATCTTTAACATCCAATATGCAAATTAGATACCATATCATAGCAGAAATAAATGTACCTACAGAAAAGCTTTCTTTACATGGAGTAATTTTATAAAGTAATACATTTAATAAAAATCCGACCATAATAACAATTACAACTTGAATAAAATACCTTCTCTGTTGAAGTCTTGATTTATACAAATTTACATAAATACTTTTTATAATTATGTAGAAAAATTGAGATGCAAATAAAAAAGTTATAACATTCAAAGATTGATAATACTTATCAAGATATATTTCGAGTATAAATTTAACAGGAAAAAACGATGTCATTAAACATGCAGAAAAAATATTAATGTAATTTCTAAGTTGAATAATCCTTGTTTTTGATTGTATTCTGCATAAATAATTGTAAAATGTTATTGTTACTGGAGTAATTGCAATATTTAAAAAATTCTCTATACTAACCGCAAATGAATATTGTGCAAAATCAATTGTTGTTAATAATATTTTAGTAAACCATCTGTCCATACTTGTAAGTATTATTGAAGAGAAATTTCCGAACAGCAAAAGAATACCTTCCTTTATGTTAGAAATTAACTCATTAAATTCAAATATGCAAATCTTAATAGAATTAAATATTTTACTAAATTTTATCGTTAAAACAAAAAGCATAAAATAATCTACAATAACATACCCTAAAACATACAAATAAGCATTATCACTTTTAATTATCAAAAGCAACATCATATTTGATACAAAATTAAGTGCGGTAACTATATTAATGACTCTCGAATAACTTTTGAACTGTCCAATAGCCTGATACATTCTTTTATAAAAATCAACCATATTATATCCAAAAATATCCAAAGAGAACAATATAAGTAATAACTTGTTAAGTTTAATAGATGCAATAACCATTACTATAGATACAATCATCTGAAATATATTCATTGTAAAGATAGTGGTTTTCAAGCTTTTTTTATTTAAATCTTTTAAATTTTTGCCACCATACCTTAAATACATTCCATCAGCATACCCCATATGGAACAGACCTACAAATGACAAATATAATTGAAAAGTTTTTATAATTGCATAAGTTTCAACAGATAAATATTTAGGTAAAATAAAACCTGTTGCTAAACCAAAAACCATATTTAATATATTTGCTATTAATATAACAATTATGCCTTTTCCCATTGTGTATCCTCTTTATTTATATTGTAATTATTTTGCATAAATATAATTCCTAATAATTGAGCAATAATGTATACATGTAATTTTGCTTCCAAAAGCTCACAAAAAAATCCAACAATTGCAAAAAATATCAAAGCTGCAAATAAATTTTCTTCTGATATACTTCTACTCTTAAAGAAGTTTTTCACAACCCATATTATACTTAAAATCATTCCTGTCAATCCAAATAATCCATAATTATACAACATCGTAACATAATAATTATCTGTTGTATCAAACCCTGGTATTACAATTCTTGTATGTAGCATCAATTGTCTTACAGAATCAACGCCATGTCCAAATAAACACCTAAAAAATTCACTCAACGGATTAGAGCCAAAATTAAAAACTCTTTTAACTACATAATTAATTGTTCCTAATCTTTGTGAACCAGAAATACTATCTATGCTACCTGAAAATCTTTCCACTACCATTGATATAATATTTAGCCCCAACGGAGATATAATAAACAAAGCAATCAATAAAACCAATAAAAGCGTTCTTTTCTTTATATTAAATCCAATATTTTTTATAAGCCAAAAGAACAGAACTACTGCTAATCCTATCAGTGAAGATCTCGTTCTAGTCATTAATAAAGCTATAATAATTAATGATTTGAATATAAATGTATGATTTCTACCTAATAATAAACAAAATGCCACTCCTAATACAATAGAAAATGTTATTGGATGTTTAAAAAAAGAACCACTTCTATAAGGAACTGTATTTGTCAAATAGTTATGGTCAAAATATGGAACTAAAAAATTCTTTTTTGTAATAAATTCAAATATGCCAAACAAAACCGATGCTAGTATAAATACAAAATAAATTTTTCTTATTTTTACAACGTCTTTCATAGTTAATTCATTATAAAAAATCACAGCATTAAATATAATTGCAGGAGTCAACAATATTGATATTCCTGCTTTAATACTATTAACTTTGAATTCATTAAATAATATTGATACAATAAAAAAAACTAAATAAAACAGTAATATTATAATTATATTTTTAAAAGCTTTTTTTATATCCGAAAAATTTCTCTGTGTTATAACAAGAAATAATGTTTCAAAAAGAATAAAAGCATAGAAAAAATTTGCATATTTGGAATTTGCGTATGTAATTACACATAGCAAAAAAGTAATTATATGTATTAATAATTTCACATTAAATAGACTCAATTTAACTTTCATATGTTCCTCTTATAATTTCTTCCCAGAATTTCAGATTTTTTTCAAAAGAATAAAACTCACTATACTCATTATACGAATTGTAGCAATAATCTTCATATTTATCTATATCAATAATATTCTGTTTATATATATCTTTCCATTCATTTTTACTAGATACTAAAACGCCAAATTTTTCTTTTATTATAGAATTATTAAAGCCTACGCTAGATGCTATTACTGGCATCCCTGTTGACATATACTGAATTATTTTAAATCCACCTTTTCCTCTATTAAATTCATTATCATCAAGAGGCATAATTCCAATATGCGAATTGTACATTACATCTTTAATTATATCTCTACTCCATGTTATATTTTTAATAACTAAATAGTCTGTTTTATTTTTAACTTCACAATTACATACTACATTTAATATCAATTCTCTTCCATCAGTCTTCTTTAATTCTTTAGCAGCTAAATCCAACTCTGGAATTATTGCTAAAAGATTCGATATACTTGATTGAGTAGCAATCCATATTAAATTTATTCTTTCTTTTAAAGTAATTTTTCTCAAATTAATTACCTCTTCTAATTTTATATCAGAAAAATCACCATCTGTGGTTGGTAATAAATAGGTTTTTTCTTGTTGCTGTACTGGCAACTTACTTTTCAATCCTGCATGTGTAACAATTATAGTATCAGAGAGTTTCATCAATAAATCCGATTCTTTTTGCGATATCTCTTTATTTATAAATATATCATCATCAAAATCCCATATAACATTATTACAATTATGTAATAAATGTTTTAATAATTTTTCATTGATTTTAAATAATAATTTAGGTGAAAACTCTCTAGAAACTATTACACATTCTGGTTTAAATATCATTATGTCATAAAGTAAGAAAGCAAACAATTTAATATAAGCCAAACCATAATATATAAAATTCCAAAAAATCTTTGTTTTTTTATATACACTCGCATTTCTTTTCATATATATTTTTTGATTAACAATAATATGCTTAGATGTATTATAGTTCCATTTATTAGCATATTGTAAAATTCGATAATAACTTGATGGACTATTTTCTCCACTTCTAGTATAAACAGAAACTTTCATATTATTTATATAATTATCTTTATTCCTTTCTTAAAATACACTAATACACGTCATATAACAACATATAATCTTTATTTCATCTATTTATCACATTAACATATATTTCTTTAAGACTTTCTTTATTTAAAGATATATCATATCCAGACTCAACCATCTTATGATATGTATTTTGTCTTTTTACTTTATTTAGTACTTCTATCATTTTTTCTGCCCATAACTCAGTATCCTGATTTAAAGACATGAAATAAACCAATCCAAACAAATCTGTCTCTTTTGTAATTGTATCAGCCATCAAACATGGTAAACCTGCTGCTTGCGCCTCAATTCCAACAACTGGAAGACCTTCAAACCTCGACGGCAATAAAAATAAATCCATTGCTTGCATGCATTTATTAACATCTTTTCTAATGCCAGCAAAAATAACACAATTGTCTATCCCTAATTCTTTTGTCTGCTTTTTTACATCAGACTCAAGTTCTCCCTCTCCTATAAGCATTAATTTAGATTCAGGAACTTTCCTATGAAATTCATTAAAAATATTAATTAAATACTCATGATTTTTTTGGAACATAAAACGACCAACATGCCCTATCAATATTTCATTATCTTTTATACCAAATAATTTTCTATATTCATTTCGTATACTTTGATTATACGCAAAGCTTTCACAATCAACAGCATTATTTATTACTCTTACCTTTTTGCATATATTCTTCTTATACATCCATCTCGCTGCTTTATTAGAACAAGCAAAAAATTCTGTTCCTATATATCCCAAAAAAGGTTTACATATATTATGTGCTATTGCTTTTATAATTCTATGTCCTCTGTCTATCCCCGCACAATGTGAATGCATGATTATATGTGGTACTTTCTCCCTTTTAGCCGCGCATCCCTCAACAAACATTTTAAAAGCAACATCTGAATGAATATGCACTATATCATAATGTTTTTGTTTTAAAACACTTCGAAGGTCAAAATATGTCTTTATTTGCCTTAAAAATTTATTTGATGTATGTTTTACAAAAATTTTACCGCCATTATCTTCTACGAAAGAAATATTACTTGAATTTTCAAACGGCTCTAACGTAAAGAAATCAAAAACAACATTTGATTTAATATCTTTAGTAGTTGCATTCATTGCATTCTTTATAAATGCCCATGCTCCTCCTTGACCTATATCGTTAATATTAACTTCCAATACTCTAATTTCTTTATTCATTTTTCCACCATAATTTAGGTCTGACCTCATTATAAATCACACCTGCACCTATTGCTAATATTCTTTGTGGTATTATATGCCATAATTTATATCTTCTTATGCTTTTTTTACTTCTATTATCTTCTTCTAATTGTTTCCACGGTGTCAACAATTTATATTTCACATATTCTTTTGTTTTAGGATGATCACACCCTTTAATCCATGGTCTGCTTAACATATAAAAATTTCTAGTGAAATGGATTATTATTGGATTATCTTTAGCTTCTTCCACTTCTGATTCTAAATAAAATGCATTTGGTTTTCTCCAACAAATCAAATTTTTATATGTAAATGCCCAAAACAATGTATATGCATTATATTTAGGAGGTAACTGTAATATTTTCCCCGAACATGACCAATTCATCAAAGTCTGTTCAAAAAAGAAAACATTACCATTTTGCTCATGTATTCTTTTTATTATCTTGTCTTCAACTTTCTCCTCTCGCCATTTTTTTAAATCAACTAAATACATACCAGCATTACAATATAAATCATTTTTATTCATATGAAATTGATGTTTATACTTCATAATATTCATACAATCAGATACACCCGCAAGTATATTACCTTTCATATCAACATTCCATAGCTCTGATAAATTTCCACAAATCAATGTATCACTATCCAGACACAAAACTCTATCTACACTTTCTGGCAAAATAGTTCCTATACACATTCTAAAATATGAATGTCCTATCTGATATCTATCTTTAAATGGATATTTTAATAATATTTCTGGTCCCAAAGCCTCTAAATAAACAACATCTCTTTTTATATTATCACTTTCATATTGAACTACCATATTATTTAATAATATTTTTTTTTCATCAGATATGCCATCATCTACAATATAAAAAGTTATTTTTTCTTGTTCTTTATTATTTTCTAACAAAGAAACCATAGATACAGCTACAACACTTGCAAATAAATCGCTACTAAAATAAAACACATTCATAATAATATTCCATTCTTTATCTCAAATCAATAATGCATTTCCTAATAATACTAATTACTGATTAACAGCTTCCTTAATAGTCTTAGCCATATAATCAATCATCTCA
>ENA-OOQG01000456-OOQG01000456.1-human-gut-metagenome-genome-assembly--contig:-NODE-456-length-14712-cov-2.888176_pt1 | contig 14712 bp, 16 predicted proteins | sample MGYA00241085_ERZ501155 | MGnify/ENA primary metagenome ERZ501155 (study PRJEB25962, sample SAMEA2042438) | human gut metagenome | biome: human gut; feature: human-associated habitat; material: faeces...
TGATTGAAATGCAAAAGTAGAAAGAATAATGTCTTCTTTTGCATTTCGGATCAAACGCACTCTTTGTAAAAGTGCTTCTGGATTTTTTTCTATGATCACTGCTCGTTCCATATTCTCGCTGCGTTCGTTCCACGAATCATTTTGTGTTTCTTTTTTGATGGTATTAGACACTTCCGGCTGTTTTTTATATGCAATACAGATTCCAAATAATTCATAAAAAGCCACACATAAAAAAATTGACAGTATAACAAAAACAATTTTACATATCTTACGTTTTCCCATCGCACATCACCTGACTTTTTTTCATCCTATGTCTATACAATACAAAGTCAACCTCAATTTTACCTCAACAGAATTGATTTTATGCAAAAACTACTTCCCTTATACCAAAAGAAGACGGGTAAAACCCCGTCTTCCTATAGATAATCCGTATAATATTTTTAAAGCACAATTACGGCAGCGTCAAGCCCCTCTACTTTTCCGTCAAATGCGCTATCTGTCAGCAGATTGTGTTTCTCGGCATACTCATTAAATTCCTTTGCACTGTTGCCACAATTGAAAAGCATTGCGATGGTCTCCTCGCCATTTTTTCTAATCATAACAATCGTATCCTCATCATCATTTGCGATTGTCTCAATCATTTCGCCCTCTACAATGCATGCATGTGTTTTTCTAACCTGCATGAGCTTCTTATACCAATTATACATCTCCTTGTCCTGATATTCTTCATCCCAGTACATGCCTCGTCTGCAGTCCGGATCGTTTGCTCCCGGCATTGCATACTCATCACCATAGTAGACCATAGGCATTCCCGGCATTAGCAGCTGAAAGGCTGCTGCGAGATGCTGCTTTTTCTTATTATCATGGCACAGATGTAAAAATCTTGCTGTATCATGGCTGTCAATCAGGTTCCACATCAGTGGATAGCACTTTTTGTTTAAGCGCCCCTTCAGATATCCTAGATTCTGTACAAACTGGCTGACATTAATCTTTTCGTCTGCAAGCAGGTCTATCAGATTCAGGTAGAATGGATAATTCATGACAGTATCCCACTCATCTCCCTCGAGGAAGTCTCCTGCGTAGTGCCATATCTCACCAATTATCAGCATATCCTTCTTTACTGCCTTGATTGCCTTTCTGAAATTCTTCCAGAAGAAATGACTGATTTCATCTCCTACATCCAGTCTCCATCCGTCAATATCACATTCCTTAATCCAGTAGCAGGCAACATCCGTGATGTATTTTTCAACCTCAGGATTTTTCAGATTAAGCTTTGGCATTCCACCGTAATAGCCGAAACATTTGAAGTTTGGAATTTCTCCCCATTCACCCCTAGGCGGCAGCTCGTCGATAAAATACCAGTCGAGATATTTTGACTTTTCGCCCTTTTCAAGTATATCCTGAAATGCGAAAAATTCTCTTCCTGTGTGATTGTATACCGCATCCAGCACTACCTTCATGCCACGCTCGTGAGATTTTTGTACGAGTTCCTTTAAGTCCTCTGTTGTTCCAAATGATGGGTCAACCTGATAATAATCAATAGTATCATACTTATGGCACGAATTTGATTTAAAGATTGGTGTCAGATACACCACATCAATTCCCAGATCTTTAATATAATCCAGATGCTCTATGATTCCCCTGAGATTGCCATGCAAATCATCCATAGGCGTAATCGGCGCCTTATACCACAGCTCTTTGTCCACCGGCTGTGTTGCGGCAAAGCGCGACGGAAAAATCTGATACACTACCTTGTTGGCTGCCCACTGTGGCACCTCAAACATCTCTTCCTCCCTGAGGTTCTGCGGGCAGTCAAACATTCTGTCCCTGTTTGTAATGCACTCCTTGTCGAACTCATAATTGCCGTAATATACCTTTTCACCCTGCATGTCTGTAAATTCAAAAAAGTATCTCAGACATATCAGATTCATCCGAAGCTGAGCTTCATAATAATCGTGAAACTGTGAGGTTGCTACCTTCTTCATAGGAAGAGTCATTCGCGTATCCTTGCGCTCCATAGGTATATACTTGTCCTCATAGTGAAGGATTACCTCCTTCATATCATCCTTTTTTACCTGCACGCGTATCACAAACAAATCCTTATCTATCGCATAGCAGAATCTTTTATCCATGTCATGAAAAATTGCTGAGTATTCCATAAAATGCCCCTTTACTTACGTATTTCGTTATTTTGTATTTTAACGCACTATCTCAAACAATTCTATCATTATATCCATGACATTTTTACACTATTTCTACTTTATGCATGATTTTAGATTAATAACATTTTATTTTTTTGACTTTATTCCCTAAAACACTGCGTTCATTATATCACTGCACACTCAGATAGCTTGTCACACAATAAAGTGTCTGTCCATTATATTCCACGCGTGACCAGCCAAACTCCTCATTGATTCCGGTTCTGGTGACGGTTTCCCCATTTTTTATCGTTGCAACAACTGTAGCATCCGGATTTGTGACACTTGGAAGTGCACGCAGATTAACCTCTATTTTTGCAGTGACAGTATCATTACACTCCTTGAACTTTGTCTTCAATCCGTCTCCGCTGCCACTTCCGTCCTGCCCCGGAACTACATAGTTCATATCTGTTGTGAGGTAGTTTGAAATGGCATAATACGTCTGTCCATTATATTCGACACGTGACCAGCCACTGTCACTGACTCCTGTTCTTGTTGCTGTATCACCGTTATTGAGCGTTGCCTTAATTGTGCTGTCATTGCCCTGACTTGGAATATCCCTCAGATTGACACTTTCCTTGGCAGTTACGGTCTCATTTACATCCGAAAACTTCATATTTGCTTCCGGGTCAGCCGTTGCATTGTCAGCCGCATCACCATTTTTTGCAGACTCTGTCTCATCAAAACCAAAGTATGCCACATTCAAATCTACCGGCTTATCAATCCCTGACACCTTTCCCTTATTGGTATACTGCCACATGGCATGTGTGCCCTCATAGGATGACTGCGGTGTTTCAGGGTAAGCCGTATCCGGATATTGTGACACCCAGATTTTGTACCTGCTCTCAAGCGCCTTAGTATCCCACTGGCTGTTTTCCGACAACTCATTCATGGCAGCGTAAAACATAGGCGTGTATCCTTTATTATATATTTCCTGCAAAAATGCCTCAGCTACTTTGGTGCGTGCCTCTGATGACATGCCATACTGTCTGCTGGCTGAGTCTGTGAAGCCCTCGCAGTCAAATGCCACCGGATATGTAATCTGATATTTTGAGATGTAATCTGCCACCCAGTCTGCCTCCTCAATGGCTTCTGTTTCATTTACTGCCGATGAGAAAAAATATACTCCAACCTTTATGCCATTTTTCTGTGCCTCCTGCATGTTGTATCGGGCATTTGTATCAACACACATCTCGCCTGTTTTCTGGGTTCTGTAGCCCACACGTATCATCGCAAAATCAATTCCGCCTGCGGCAACCTTGTCCCACTTTATGGTGCCCTGATATTTAGATACATCAATTCCGAAGGTCAGATTACTGTTTTCCGCAACAGTGCTTGCAGACAGTATCTGTGTCTCATCCGCAGAAGCACCATCATCAGCTGTAACACTCATTGAGCCGGCATTGTCTCCCGTATGCTGCGGGTCTTCCTTGTCTGAACTATCCTCTGTGGCTGTTTCCGTCATCTGTGACGAGCCTTTAGCCTCGTTTTTTGCTGACTTAATCACAAAAAATGTGGCAACTGCAGCCAGTGCAGCTACTATCGCAACAATTATAAATATTGCTATTATCTTTCTTTTATCGTTCATAGATTTTCCTCTTCATTATTTATATATGTCACCATGTACAGGCAATCTGCTTTTATGCAACAAAATATATCATATAATCCTGTAATTTTCAAATATTTGTCTTTTTTCAGAAAATATTAAAAATCCGCTATACTCACCTATCGTATAGCGGATTAATATAACACTATTTAATTTTCAGTCTTTTCACCGTTTTTGTCCGTATCCGCATTTACAACGAGATTTACTCCATCAAGTCCGGTTACATTTACGTTGCGATTTACCTTTGCGTCATATGAATCAGCGTTGATAATCTCAGATAAATCAATACCTGTTGCCTCTTTCATACTCTCAAATACCTTTGCCATTACAACCGGTACATTTCCGGCAACCTTGCCTACACCATTTTCGCCATCACCGCCACCGATAATAGTAATCTTGTCGATTTGTCCAAGTGGCTCTGCAACCTTGGCTGCGATATCAGGCAGCACCTTAATCATCATCTCTGCAACGGCTGCCTTATTGTACTTGGCATATGCCTCTGCCTTTTTCTCCATAGCCTCAGCCTCTGCAATACCCTTTGCCTGGATAGCTGATGCTTCTGCCTCTCCGACTGCACGGATACCGGCAGCTTCCTGCTCCTTGGCATATCTCATGGCTTCTGCCTCTGCTTTCTGTGCCTCCGCCTGACGCTGTGCCTCGAACTGTCTTGCCTCTGCTTCCTTCTGACGCTGGTAGAGCTGTGCCTCTGCCTGCTGCTGTGCTGCGTATTTATTGGCTTCAGCCTTTTTCTTGACCTCTGCCTCAAGAGACTGCTCTGTTACTGCAACCTCTTTCTGCTTTAACTCAATCTCTCGCTCCTGCTTTGCGATATCAGCGTTTGCTGTGGCAACCTCAATGGTCTTACGCTGCTCCTCCTTCTGGATGTCGTAAGCCGCATCCGCCATAGCCTTCTTTGTATCAGCCTCCATCTGAAGCTCTGATTTCTTGATAGCGAGCTCATTCTGTTTCTTGGCAATCTCTGTCTGTGCTGCAACCGCTGCATCATTTGACTCTTTATCAGCCGAAGCCTGAGCTACCTTGATGTCTCTCTCACTCTCTGCCCTTGCGATGGCGGCGGCCTTTTTAATCTTTACGATATTGTCGATACCAAGATTCTCTATTACCTCGTTGCCATCCACAAAATTCTGCACATTAAAGCTGATGATATCAAGTCCCATTGCCGCAAGATCAGGCTCTGCATTCTCTTTTACCAGATTGGCAAACTTCTGACGGTCTGAGACCATCTCTTCAAGCTTCATTTTTCCAACAATCTCACGTACATTACCCTCGAGAACCTCTCTGGCAACACCAGCGATATACTCTGTGTTTTTGTTAAGGAAATTCTCAGCCGCAAGGCGTAGCTTTTCAGGATTATTACTGATCTTTACGTTTACCGTAGCATCGACGTTGATATTGATATAATCTGCTGTCGGTACTGCATTGCTCGTCTTTACATCGATAGGTATCAGTCTGAGATTCAGCTTATCAAGACGCTCAAAAAACGGAATACGTATGCTTGCCTTTCCGATAACTACCTTTGACTTTTTCTTCACACCTGAAATGATATACGCCATATCAGGCGGTGCCTTCACGTATCCGATTGCCATAAACAACAGGATAACAAGAACAACAACTGCAACAATAATTCCAATGATACTAATGTCCTGCATAACTTTCTCCTCTCTTTAGTATGCTTTTTATTAATAATTTAACAATATCATTTTATTATAAATATATTGTTTTGTCACCCTAAATATTAAAAAAATAATATACCACTGTGCATTTGAATGTCAGATTTCCCGCTGTGGATGCCTGGCCGATTGGAATCATTGCGGATGCCGCAAATGCAAAGGTATTTATATGGCATGCTGCACCCGTCGCAATTAGTACTGCTCCTCCAACTGTCCTCCAGATTCCCTGTGTCTTTACTTACAATCGAAATGTCTCTCTGACTTTTTATCTATTTCACCAAAAGAATGAAAACTGTTATTTATATAAATTTCTAGTTCCTGTTCTGTAAATTTATATTCTTTGAACAGTTTTGAAATATGTAATACCTTGGAACACGCATATATTATTGCACTCCCATTAAATGGTCCTGTAAATGTACAAAAATTTCTTTCATCTATTACGTATGTATACCAATTTCCATTTCTTTCAAAATATCCACACTGATTTGGCTTTTCGATAAACTCACCAAAATGAAAATCTCTATACTTTTCCAGATTCTGCTCTGTTTTTTCAAATAACACATTTTTTATTTTTTCCGCTTTTTCATTTAACATATTATTCACCACTTTCTTATTTCTACACTTACTTAATCACAACAGTATCCATATCAAAAATTATTCCAGCTTCTTTTAAAGTTCCCCAACTATAAATTGTATTCATCTGCCCTGCTCCACCTTCATAATATCTGTAATCATAGCGCATGCCGCCTCCAAGCGCAGAGGACAGCCGTCCCATGGCATCATAGCTGTAATCCGCCATATGTTCCCTGCAGCCGGCCGAGGATATCATAGGTAAACTTCTCGATGCTTCCGTTCTTCTCTCGGTAATGTTTCGCAACATTTTTTCTTGTTGCTAAGAGTGCGTTTATATCAGCATATTGGAACTAAATATTCTATTTTGATTTTGTAATGTTCGTTCGTATACCCAACTCGGCAAAATTTCGCTAGCGTCTATTAATTAACATCATGGATTCTTAATTGCTTCTGGGCAGCCATGATGGTTAATTATTAGACGTGCAGGAGTTATAGGTTGTTGGGAGTCCGAAAGAATAAACATATAAATAACCAAGCATCCTCTTTCAACACTACTTTTTTAAATTAGAAAGCATTTTCTCTGCTTTATCCATTTCGCCTAATAAAGGATTCATATAATCACTAAACGCATCTAAATAAGCTCTACACCCACCACTAATCATAATTTTACTAATATCTTCATTACTTGATATAATTTCTTCAGCTTTCATATATCTATCATATAATGTTTTTAGAATAGGTCTGTTAGGCTCAAGTATTATACGTTGTTCCAACAATTCAATTATTTTTCTAACCTGTTTTTTTATTTCAATTACATTTTCATCCATAGCTGGTCTTACTATTTTCTTTTATCAAAAGTCAGTAGACATTTTACATCTACTGACTTTTACATAACATAAATAATCTACACCTAATCCGAGTCACAAATTACCAAATATCAATTCTAGATACTTCAAACTGAATACACATCCCATTTGACATATCTTTTGGGATTTTATCTTCATCAATATGTAAATTAAAACCCTTTACCTCAACAATCCCATTCTGCATATCTTTTAATTCACCTCTTAACTTATACTTAAATTCGCCTTCCATTTTTTCAATAATATTGTCCTTTGTTTCACACAATATAATATTATCTGTATCGAGACATTCTAACGGTTCTCCTAATACATCTCCAACATCACATGAACATGGGCATGAAAAACAAACTAAACAATCTGTATCACTTACAACTTTTAAAACTGCTTCTTCTCCCCCTATATCTAACCAGTTAATTTCTTTAATGCGCATATTTTATACCTACCTTTCAAACCCTAAACTTGGTGCTTTCTTAATTAATTCAGAGATGTTTTTTATATGGAATGTGGTTATATCTCCTGTAGTACGGTCAAGCCCTACAAAACCATATTTTTTACCACTCATAAAACTCACATAACCATTTAACTCTGGTGCATATGTTCCATTGTTTATTATGTAATTTGCATCATCTAAGTATTTATCAATAGAATAGTTGGAATCACCTAAAACATCTGCAATTTCTTGACCATGTTTGCCATAATGTTCATCTAACAAGGATTGATTTTTAAACAATTTATTGGTCTTATCCAGTCCCTTGTCTGCAAGTAGTGCTGTCACAACTTCCGTTACTATATATCAGGACGAGTACGCAACTCCCTTTTCATCTGCTGTGTCACATATTGACTGCCCGATTCCTCCAATGGTATTTACCGGATCTTTGAGTCGCGGCTCGTACTTTTGTTTTATCTTTTCCACTTCCTGATCCAGCACCTCCGGAACCTGTATCGGCACTACAGATTTCCACCTGACATCCACATATAGAGTTCCCAAATCTACTACAAGTGTCAAAAGTCCCATAACAGTTCCTGCAAGGCTGTCCCACACGCCTGTCATGAAATCCTTGATTGCATTTCCTGCATCTTCTTCCTGTTGCTGGGCAGATTTTTTTGCTTCATTTTCTTCGTCGCTGCTAAATGGATTGGGAATAAACAGCCGCTTGTAGGTTGCCAGTGTGCTTCCTGTATCCTGCACAATCCAGTCAAAACTGGTAGCCTCTCCCTCTATCTGCTTATGTTAGTTCAGTAGGATTAATTTTTTTACTTTCGAGTCCTAAAGTATAACCCTAATAAATATTACTTTTAATCATATTCAACATATATATTTTTTTCATTTCTAACAGCCATATTGATAAAAGAGACTAATTGCTCAACAACTTCCTTAGATTTTTTGATAATTTCTTCATTTCTCGTATCTAATAACTTTTCATTAAATCTTTTTAATTCTTCCAATACAATATGTGGATATTTCATCTCCCATTTTTCATCATAGAATCCATCTTGATTAAAATAGCACTCAATAATTCCATTTTTCTGGAATTCTGAACTAAAACACCCCTCTAAAATTGTATTAAAAAAGCCAATCCAAATAACTATACCATCCTCATTGCCGTTTTCTTCACTCCATACTTTTACTTCTCCTTCGCCTTCATATCCTTCATAATACCTTGTATCCAACATATGCTTACTCCTTCCAATGTCCTTTATCCAACAATTCAATCTGCTCTTGCGTAGCTGTTCCATTTTTCCGAGCGCTTATTGCATCATACCATTTCCATCCTTCAACCCATTCATTTTCACCAATTAAAAATTGTGTCGATGGTTTTTTGCCTCCATTTCCAGGAATTGTTCTTTGAATTACCCAAGTATTGCCTTGTCCTTCTGGTGCCCCCGAAGTACGGGTATGCCATCTCACTTCGTACTTATATGTTCCATCATTCCATTTGTAAGAAATCTGTTCATATCCATCCGCCATAGATTTTGCTTTATACTTTGCAGTATCAGGAATTTCTATTGGTGCCTTTTTCCTATACCTTTCTACTATTTTAACTATTTCACTTTCTGTCATATCAGAAAATTTAAAAATTTTACCACCACTCTCAACAATTTTCCCAACATCTTCCGCTACATTTCCAGCGCCCTCGGTTACTCCATCAATCCCTTTTGGGGCTTTCGCCAGCTTGTTCGCCTCTGCTTCAATTCCATTCAGCCCCTTTGCAGTTACTCCACTTGCAACCATACCGGCAACCATTCCTGCTGTATCATTTCCTGTCACATCTGTGGTTATCTTCTGCGCACCGGCTCCGGCTCCCATTGAGATGCCTTCTTTGGCGACTATTGTTGCTGTGCTTTTGAATGTCAGATTTCCCGCTGTGGATGCCTGTCCGATTGGAATCATTGCGGATGCCGCAAATGCAAAGGCATTTTCTGTCAGATAATATGCGTCCTCGTTTCCCTGAAACAGGTCATCCTTTATGCCGTTTACTGCCGTGCTGTCAATGTCACCTGTGCTTCCATAATAAATATCCTGAGTGCCCTCTATGGCATCTGCAGCTCCGAATACTGCTGTTCCGCTTCCTACTGCTACTGCAACGTCAGCTACTATTGGTATTGCAGCACCTCCTGTCAGCACTATGCATGCTGCACCCGTCGCAATTAGTACTGCTCCTCCAACCATCCTCCAGATTCCCTGTGTCTTTCTCTTTTCGGCTTCATCCTTTATCTTCTGTTCTGTCTCATAGATTTCATCGTATGCTTCTTTATTCTTCTCATGCAGGTCTCCAAATATTTTAATGCCCGTGTTCAAGGTACCTGCATCTTTACCTGTGATAAAACTGCCTGTTTCATAGCTCTCAATCGCACCCTGGCTAAGGCCTATTTTTGAAAGACATGACTGCAGATTTTCCAGAAGCAGCTCTACTGAATTTTCAAGCCGTACAACATTTTCCCTCTCGTAGCTGTTTACATTTGAGACAAGCTTTATAAGGTCGCTGTCCATCTGCTCATGGATATCAAATACTCCGTTACTGTCCGGCATGCCCACATCAGATATGTCCGATACTTCTGAAAGTGCACTTCTTATTTTGCCCGTATACTCATCAGTATCCTCATAGTTTGATGCCAGTTTTTTCCTGAATTCCTGTATTGCTTCTTCATCCAGTTTGAAGTTCGTCGAGCTATCAATGGCACGGTATCCATCCTTGTATGCTGCAATATTGTCAAGCAGTGTCTGTGCAGTTACTTTAATGCCTGACAGGATTGTTATATGTGCTTCACCAAGATAACTCTTTACTGCGTCTCCGGTTTTTCCTGTAAATACTGCATTTTCCGTAAACATACTGATTCTTTCTATGCAGTTATCAATATTTTCAATTAGATTTTTAATTTTTCGCTTATATTCCCAGAACAACCGTATAATTTATCTGAAACCCTTCCATCTTCATCTCCTAGTTTTAGGGTATCACAGCTGTATCTGATAGTCCAATACCATTTTTAATATAATCTCCCTGTTTTCTGTCATTTTCATTTATTGCATTTATTATCAGGTCTATTTTTGCCAGATCATTATTTAAAGTATCTCTGTAATCTTTCACAAAGGCTTTCAGCTGCCTGTATTCTTCCTGAAATTTGTCCATTGCTTCAGATCTGCTTTTGATTTCTGTCTCTGCCGCTGTGAGACTTACGGAATCAGAAGCTGTTTTTATACCGGCAGTCATAAAAGATACCTGCATATTATCAAGGCTGATTTCCATCTTTGTATTTCTCCTCTCACTTTTATTAATTGAAAAAATTCTGTATTTTCGTGCACAGATCATCCCATGCGTTAACAAGTCCTGAAAGCACACCATATTTTTCATTCACTTTTTCTTTTAGTGTATTTATTTCCCAGTTGATGGCATCCTCCGCTGCATCTATATTTGACACATATCCGTCATAAGCTGTATATAAATTTCCGCTCTCACATGAATCATAACATTCCTGTGCATTGCTGCCTGTCCACATGCACTGATAAAGGTCTGAATTTATCATATTCCTCTGGTTATGCTTGATATCATCAATAGCCTCCTTGGCATCATCCAGCTTCCTGTATGCCGCCTTCAGCCTCTCTATTTTCTCATCAAGCACATCTATCTCTGACTGGCACTGTTCCTGCTGTTTTTTATTGTCAGCTTTCTTTTTCTTCAGTTTATTGTATTCTTTTCTGTCATTCTTTTTTGCCATATCAGTTCACCATGCTTCTTTTGAGTTTTCTTACATCTGCGCGCTCTATTTCTGTTTTCTCCATGGCATTAAAGATGTTGTCACACATCATTATCTCATCATCATCTACATACCCTTCAAACACAACCCTGCTGATATCTGTATGCTGAAAATACATAAGCCTGTCACCATTCATATCTTTTCACGTATAATCCAATTATCTTAGATGGTAATTGGATTTTTCCTTTCTCCCAGTTAACACTGGGTATTTATTTCCATCTCTGATATATTTTGAAAAGGCACTGTGGATCTGTATCTATAACTTTTACAGCTTTGACTGGTATGAGGTGACTCAGACCACAGCTTTTCGTCTATTACTGTTAATCAGTTTGTTAACGCATCGACGTTTTTATTTACGTGATTACACAGCCGAATTCTCTGTGGAAGACAGCAGTGCTCAAAATATTTATCAGGAGGTATAAACCTATGTCAATGTACTTTATTGGAATTGATATTTCCAAGTACAAACATGATTGCTGCATCATTTCTGCAGCTAATCAAAAAGTAGTTTCTAAAGTCATAATCAAAAACAATAAAGCCGGCTTTAATGAACTGCTTACAATCATTCATTCTCTTGCAAATCCTGCGGACATAAGAATAGGGTTTGAATCAACTGCCCATTATGCTCTCAATCTTGAACTCTTCCTTGAAAATTCTCTCCTAACCTTCATGGAAGTAAATCCTGTTCTCATCAGTGAATACAAGAAATCCAAAACACTTAGGCGTACAAAAACCGACTCTGTTGACTGTGAATCAATAGCTCGTTGGTTAATGACTGTTGAATACAAACCCCATTCAAAAGGATTTTACCATGCTTACTCTTTAAAGTCATTAACTCGTTTACGCGATAAACTTATCCGACAGCGTTCTTTCTATCTTGTTAAAATAACAAATGTGTTAGATCATACATTCCCTGAGTTTAAACCATTCTTTAATGAACGCTTATCCAAAACCGCTCTCTATCTGCTTGAGAACTATGGTTCTGCTGAAAAGATGGCTCGTATGAACTCAGCCTCTTATGAAAAGCTACGTTCCGTATCCCGAGGGAAGTTTTCACCACAGCAATTCCTACGACTAAAAGAACTTGCTGTCAATACTGTTGGTGTAAATAACTCTATTTTTGATGTAGAGCTGAACAGTCTTTTATCTTTATACAAATCCCTTGTAAAAGAGATTGATACCATTAAAAAAGAAATCAACCAACTAATTGAAGAAGTACATCCTCACTATATGTCAGTTCCTGGGATCGGACCATTATCAGCAGCTGTAATCTATTCTGAATACGGCGATATATCTAACTTCACTAATCCAGGACAAATGCTTGCATTTGCTGGAATAGAACCGGGAATCAACGAATCTGGTACTGAATCTCACGGAGGCAAGATGGTTAAACGTGGATCATCCCAGCTCCGCTACACACTTATCAATTGTTGTCTACCATTAATCCGCTTTGACATGACATTTGCAACTTACTATGCCAAGAAACGCGGAGAAGGCAAACCGCATCGAGTAGCCATTACTCATGTAGCTAAAAAGCTTATTAGAGTCATCTACGCATTGGAGAGCCAAGATATCGACTTTAATGCTCAGGAACTTCGTTAATCTCTAGTGGATTAATACTAATTTCTCCCATCTGAAATACGATGTATTCAGATGGCTTATTAAAGTTACCCCTTTTTACAATTCAAAAAAATTTCAAAATTCTCTTGACTGTTTATAGTTTGTCACCTCATACTTCAATAAACTTTTCATACATACAAAAAGGCTGCAGCAACTGGTATTAACCGGTTGGTGCAGGCGAACTGTCATTACTACATGTAACTGTTTTAGACTCTGGCTTTGCGACCTTACGTTTCCATAAGTGTGCCCTTATGGTTAATAATTTTATTGAATTTGCACATTTTTGTCAATATATTTTCTTTATTCATACAGATGTAATATAGCAATAAAATTGTTAGTAGCCTGTCTGTGAACGTCATAATTCATCTTGAAGTGAAACTTAATTGCAAACAAATCTTGAAAAACACTTGTCTTCCTATGTTTTCAAGATACATTCTGGTAGTTCTGTGCTATAAAAATGAGTAAAACGATATCCTTCTCATACCACCACAATATGAAGAAATTTAATATAAAACCTCGTACTGAAATAATAAATGCAAGGTCGGATGCTTCTTACATAAAATCAGATACTATAAGGTTTTCTATCACCTATAAAAACATCAGTTCTGTGGAGCAGCTATAATTCTCCATTAGCAGAAATGCCGATACTGTATGGCTTTCCAGCATGGAGAATTGTGTTAACGTGTCATTATGCGATGACATAATTTAATCAATTATTACTTCTTCTTGATGCATTCCTGCATACTTGTCTATTTCTTTTTGCCAATTGTCTATTTTTATTTGTGTTATCTTATCACCTTTTCCTGCTTCAATTAAACATTTTTTACGTTCTTCTATTGAACGTATATGTCCAATTTTTTCACTTTTACATATAGAGACAAATTCCTTGAAATTTGGTGCTATTATAATTTCATTTTGAGGATTATCATGATAAATGAAGCTAATTTCTCCATTTTTCTCTTCTGATACTCTTATTACAAAATAATCTCCAAATGAATTAGTTGCTATCGGAAGTCTGAATTTTGATATTAATTCTTCTCCTAATCCTCCATCTAAAACAAACCTCAAATCTGAATATTGATTTTCTTCTGTAAACCCGTAAAATCTTCTTATATCTGTTTTCACTTTACCTCTGCTAAGATTTGTCTTTGGTGTTTCTCCACCATTATATTTCATCAAAAAGTCTTTGTAATCATGACACAATACAATATCATATTTTTTTTCCAATTCACTTATTTTTTCAAATGTACTATCTTCAACATATTTTGATATTAACATAATTTCGTCTCCTACTTATTGTAATAATTTCCACCATAATGTGTGAAAATTCTATGAATTTCTTCTTCTATCAATTGCATTTTACCATTTTCATAATCATGATGTAAAACGTAACCGTCTGGAATTTCATCATATCCTTCACTTCTAAGGAATTCCAATGCTGCTTTTTTATCCAGCTCTCTATCACCTGTAAATTTGCCAATACTGAACTCTGCAATATCCTCATCTGGAAACATATATTGTTTCGGAAATTTAACTTGCTGGTTAATATATGGAACAGTATCACCTTTTGCTGATGTATATTTCCAAATTTGAGAACCATCATCTAATGTTTCTATCTCTAATGTTCCACCTTTTTCAAACCAGTTTTTAGGTATTGGAGAACCTTTTGGTTTATTTCCTTTCAAAAATTTTGTGACTTTTCCTTTATAAGCATCCTTCATATCATCCCAATTACTAAATTTATTAGAAGAACTACCACTCTCAACAACTTTCCCAGCATCTTCCGCTGCACTCTCGGCTCCATTGGCTGCTCCCTCAAGCCCTTTTCCGGCTTTCCCCACATCTTCCGTTAAATTTCCAGCGCCCTCGGTTACTCCATCAATCCCTTTTGGGGCTTTCGCCAGCTT
>ENA-OOQG01000461-OOQG01000461.1-human-gut-metagenome-genome-assembly--contig:-NODE-461-length-14684-cov-2.229066_pt1 | contig 14684 bp, 18 predicted proteins | sample MGYA00241085_ERZ501155 | MGnify/ENA primary metagenome ERZ501155 (study PRJEB25962, sample SAMEA2042438) | human gut metagenome | biome: human gut; feature: human-associated habitat; material: faeces...
CTCAAGGACGAGAACGGCAATCCAAGAATCACAGATGAGCAGATCGAGGAGCTCAAGGCTCACGCTGATGACATCAACTATGATGTTGCCAGAGAGAGAGAAAAGCTGGTTCGTCACGACGTAATGAGCCACGTATATGCATACGGTGTTCAGTGCCCTAAGGCAGCAGGAATAATCCACCTTGGAGCAACAAGCTGCTATGTAGGCGATAACACAGATGTTATCGTTATGACAGAGGCATTAAAGCTTGTCAGAAAGAAACTCATCAATGTTATAAATGAGCTGGCAAAGTTCGCAGATCAGTACAAGGATCTCCCAACTCTTGCATTTACACATTTCCAGCCTGCACAGCCAACGACAGTCGGCAAGCGTGCAACACTCTGGATGCAGGAGCTGCTCCTTGACCTCTCTGATATAGAGTACATGATCAGCCAGCAGAAGCTTCTCGGATCAAAGGGAACAACTGGAACACAGGCAAGTTTCCTTGAGCTCTTCGGAGGAGATCACGAGACAGTGAGAAAGATAGATGGAAAGATCGCTGAGAAGATGGGATTTGCTGAGTGCTATCCTGTATCAGGCCAGACATATTCAAGAAAGGTCGACTCAAGAGTTCTTAATGTGCTCTCAGGCATCGCACAGAGTGCACACAAGTTCTCAAATGATATCAGACTTCTCCAGCACTTAAAGCAGATAGAGGAGCCATTTGAGAAGAACCAGATCGGTTCATCAGCTATGGCATACAAGAGAAATCCAATGAGAAGTGAGAGAATCGCATCACTTGCCAATTATGTAATGTGCGACGCGCTCAATCCTGCTATCACAGCCGCAACACAGTGGTTTGAGAGAACACTGGATGACTCAGCAAATAAGCGTATCTCAGTTCCAGAGGCATTCCTCGCAGTTGATGGAATCCTTGATCTGTACCTGAACGTTGTTGATGGTCTTGTGGTATATGACAAGGTTATCTATCAGTGCTTCATGAAGGAGATTCCATTCATGGCAACAGAGAATATCATGATGGATGCTGTTAAGCGTGGCGGCAACCGTCAGGAGCTTCATGAGAAGATCAGAGAGTACTCAATGCTTGCTGGTGAGCAGGTCAAGAAGTACGGAAGAGAGAATGATCTCGTTGACCGTATCGCAGCAGACCCTGATTTTGGTATGACAAAGGAGGAGATCGTATCTATCCTTGAGCCAAAGAACTTCGTAGGTCGTGCTCCTGAGCAGACAAGAGAGTTCCTTGCAGAGGTCATTCAGCCTATCCTCGATGAGAACAAGGATATCCTCGGTGTTACTGCGGAGATCAATGTATAAAGATCTGAATTAAAATGTATATAGAGTAAATAAGACGCTGGCGCATTTACGCTGGTGGTATGTCCGCTTAATATTGGATATATCCCAAGGTTTATGTGCTGGCGCTTTTTGTATTCAAATTTATAAGTGATTGTGCCAATATGGTTAGGAAAAAATAACTAGAGAAGACTAAATTTACTTAAGTTATCTTTTGATATAGTAATGATAGTTATTGAATAGCCTTGGAATGATATAGTATAATATTATCAATAATAATTGGAGGTTGATAGTATGCCAGAAATATCACTGTTTTATGGAATCAGAATAACTATGTATTATGATGATCATAATCCGCCACATTTTCATGCAGAATATAACGGAAATAAAGCTATAATAGATATAAATGAAGCACGGGTTATAAAAGGTGCATTGCCTTCAAGGCAGTTAAAGCTCATACTTGCATGGTGCGTAATTCATCAAGATGAGTTAATGCAGAATTGGGAATTATCGAAGGATGGTTTGCCATTAAACAGAATAAATCCATTGATTTAAAAATTTATATACTATACAGAGAGGGGGAATTGGCATGATATATGATATAGTGCAAGTGGTTCCATTTGATGATTATACAGTATATGTGTATTTTGAGGATGGCAAAATTGTATGTTATGACGCAAAACCACTACTGGATAAGAAAGTGTTTGAACCGCTTAGAGACAAAGATTTCTTTTTGAATTCATGTACAATTTTGAATGGAACTTTGGCATGGGATGTGACAGGAACGAGGGATACATCAAAATGTCTGGATATTGATCCGGATACGTTATATGAATTGGAAAATGTAAAAGATAAAATAGCATAACATAAATCGGTATACAGTAAACTATAAATAGCTGGTGTATGGACGAAACGTCTGTGCGCCAGTTTTTTTGTGCAGACAATAATACAGAGTTTGTATATGCACAGGATTTGGGTGGCTGTCGGGGCAACTATGAAAAAACTGATCAGCGTGATATAATGAGCATTGTTCGATGTATTTATGAAATATAAGGGGATATATTATTATGATGAAACTGACAAAGGAAGAACAGCACAGGCAGTGCATAAAAGAGATCAAAGCGACGCTGCTTGTGGTATTTATATGTTTTTTATGGCATGTGCTAACCGCGTTCCTGCTAAATGGCACCGGGTGGACGGTGTTCCATATGCCGGCGTGGTTGGTGGTCTCGGTGCTTGGAACAGTGGTGCTTGCGGTGATCGGGGTATTTTGGCTGCTTAAGTTTGTGTTCGTAGATTTCCAATATGAAGAGGATGAGAGTGAGGGTGAAAATGAACAGTAATCAGATATTGATCTTATCGGTTTTTCTCGGATATCTGTTATTCAATATTGTGGTGAGCTTTGTCTACAGCAGAAGGGCGGAGAAAAGTCTGCACACAACGTCCGAGAAGAAGTATTTCATAGGCGGAAGAAATATGAACGGAATCGTCCTAGCCATGACGATCATGGCGACATACACTTCCGCAAGTTCATTTATATCAGGGCCGGGTGCAGCGGGTCTTACATATGGATATGCACAGGCGTGGATAGCTGCTATACAGGTCCCGGTCACATTTCTGGTGCTCGGTGTGCTTGGAAATAAGCTGGCGATAGTGTCCAGACGAACGGGCGCTGTGACAGTGGTGGGCTACTTCAAGGCGAGATACAAGAGCGATGCGCTGGTGGTCATCACGAGCCTTGGACTTATAGTTTTCTTCATAGCACAGATGATAAGCCAGTTTACAGGCGGGGCCACACTTATAGCATCCATAACGGGAATGGATCATGTGACTTCACTTTTGATATTTGGCACAGTCGTGATATTGTACACAGCTATTGGCGGATTCAGTGCGGTTGTCATAACTGACACGATTCAGGGAATAGTAATGTGTATCGGAACATTCCTGTTTATATTCTTTGTCTTAAGGAGCGGGGGCGGTCTTGCCGCGATAGATGCCGGTCTTCAGACAAATCTGCCGGAGGTGTACGATGACATTTTCTCAAAATACACGCCAGGAGGGCTGCTCAGCTATTGGGTGCTTGTGGGATTTGGAACGCTGGGGCTTCCCCAGACTGCTGTGCGCGCCATGGGATTTAAGGATACGAAGAGCATGCACAGAGCGATGTGGATCGGAGTTCTCACATGCAGCTTTGTGATCGTGGGAATGCATCTTGCAGGAACATGGGCTGGCGCACTTGTCGATACTGACAATCTTCCAACTTCGGATTATTTTATACCATATATAGTACAGAAGATCATGCCGCCTGGAATAGCAGCGATATTCCTCGCAGCGCCGATGGCAGCAGTCATGTCGACAGCAGATTCGCTCCTCATACTTGCCACAGCAGCTATAGTGAAGGATCTGTGGAAGAATTACGTGGTGGGTGATGATCCGGTGAAAAATGAGAAATACGACAAGAATGTCAAGCTGGTGAGCACGATACTTACGATGTTGCTCGGCGTGGTGGTGATGGTTCTCACGATCAATCCGCCGGATATAATTTTCATGCTCAACATGTTTGCATTTGGCGGACTTGAATGCACATTCTTTTGGCCTCTTGTGGGAGGTCTGTTCTGGAAGAAGGGAACTAAGCAGGCGGCGGTGTGCAGCAGCGTAGGTGCGATCGCGACATATATATTTGCAACGTATTTTATCAAGATCGCTGGGATAAATGCGGTCGTGTGGGGACTGATGGTAGGTGCGGTGCTGTACTTTGGAATTGGATTTGTAACGGGAAGAAAAGGACTTGATCCGGATATTCTGGACAAGTGCTTTTGATATGTGCGCAGGATGTATGAACATGAAAATAGAGTTGAAAGGTAAAACTAAGCATGAATGAGATAAACGACAACAAAAAAGCTATGTCCGAGGATGTGAAACAGGCGCTGATAAGGTTTAACAAGGACAACATCTATGTCCAGAACCTGAAGATAGAGTTGGTCGATATGAGCCTTGGATATGTGAAGGGCAAGATGATGGTCACAGAGGATGTCCTTAATCCATATGGTTCTGTGCATGGTGGATGCCTGTACTCACTTGCGGATATAGTGAGCGGGATCGCAGCATGTACCTACGGAAAGTTTTCTTCAACTATAGATGGAACTATGACATATATAGCTCCGGCTATGAACACGGAGTATCTCATCTGTGAGGGAATCGAGATCCGCCAGGGCAAGAAGGTGTCACTGTACGAGGCAAATATTTACGATGACAAGGGACAGCTTGTAGACAAGGCAAGGTTCTCATTCTACATGATGAACCGCTCTGTTGTGGAATAGATGGGAGATGTAAGGCAAGGTGAAATATACAAATGTTATCTCAGGCAAGTTCGTAGACAGACCAAACAGGTTTACAGCCAATGTGGAGATAGACGGAGTTACAGAGACCGTGCACGTAAAGAACACGGGGAGGCTCAGTAGTTTGCTGATACCGGGGAACACGGTCAGCCTTGAGAAGTCTGCAAATCCAAACCGCAAGACGAAATACGATCTCATAGCGGTGGAAGATCCAAAGCTTGGCTGGGTGAATGTGGATAGTCAGGTGCCGAATAAGGTGGTTTTGGAATGGCTTAAAACTAAGGATTATGACTTTATAAAGCCGGAGTATGTATACGGGGATTCAAGGATTGATTTCTATATGGAAAAGGATGGCACGAAGTATCTCATGGAGGTCAAGGGCTGTACGCAGGAGATCGATGGGATAGGATATTTCCCGGATGCACCCACCGACAGGGGAGTCAGGCATTTGCGGGAGCTGATGAAGGCGGTCTCCGAGGGATATAAATGTTATGTGGCATTTGTCATTCCGATGACAGGGATAACTGAGGTCAGGCCAAATGCGGAAATACACAGGGAGTTCGCGGAGACTTTCTATGAGGCGAAGGCTGCCGGTGTGGAGGTGTTAAATCTCACGTGCCGGGTTACACGGGATGAGCTGGAGATAGTGGAGCGTTGGATTCCAGATCGTGGATGAGAATAATGAGGAATATATAATGGTTTGCAGGCTGTCGTAGATGGTAAGTGATTTAGAAGATATAAGTAGCTTTGGTAAGAAATAGGTGATAACAGATAAATAGATTAGTCTACGAAGCGTAGAACCCGCATAGATTCACCATATTCTACGCCTCGTGGGTGTGATTTGCAATAAAAAGGGGAGATAGTTGAGCCAGAAAGGAGGAAAACATATGGACCAGATTAAAATTGGACGATTCATCGCTGATGAGAGAAAGAGAAAGGGATATACTCAAAAACAGCTTTCTGAAAAACTTGGAATCAGCGATAAAACAATTTCAAAATGGGAACGAGGAAATGGTTTTCCGGAAGTTTCATTACTGTTGCCGTTATGTGATGAATTAGAGATAACAGTGAATGAATTACTATCTGGCGAAAGAGTATCTGAAGAGGATTATCGAAAGAAAGCGGAGGTTAATATGGTGAATTTAGTTAGAGAGGCACAGGAAAGCAAAAAGAAAATTATTTTGTCTGCAATGGTCGCGACACTTACGATAGTTGCGGCATTTCCATTGTTTTTATTGTCAGGAATTCTGGAGATGGAGAATTGGCTGAGGGTTCTGCTTATCGCAATAGGGTTAGTAGTGGTATGTGGTGGAATAGTGATTGCGTGTATTCTTGATAGAGAGGCAGGAGCATTTGAATGCCCTGATTGCAACACAAGGTTTGTTCCGGATATGAAGTCATATGTAATGGGAGCACATACATTAACAAAGCGTAAATTAGTTTGTCCTCATTGTGGTGCACATAGATATTGCAAAAAGGTGCTTACAAAATAGATTTAAGGAGAGGTCATGGAGATAAAAAAGATTGATGAAGAATTTTCAGTGTGTCAGGTGGAAGCTTATACATATGCGAATCTCGATTCTGATTATTGTTTTCTAGGAAAAACTGATGAGGAAAAGTCTCTGGTATGCCCGGTGAGTGAAGTGCCGGCAAATGTTATAAAGCGTGATGACGGCTGGATGGCCTTCCGCATTCAGGGCGTATTGGACTTTTCTTTGATCGGGATTCTGGCAAAAATCGCATCTGTTCTGGCGGATAACGGAATTTCGATATTTGCAGTATCCACATACAATACGGATTATGTTATGGTGAAGAAGGAGAATTTTCAAGATGCACTTGAAGTTCTGGCGGCAGCAGGGTATGAAATTGTGGATTGAGAGTTGATAAACCGAAACTTAAAACCGGGATGAGAATCAGGGAGAAATGTAAATGGATTATGCCTTATTACAAAAAATATACAATATCAAGTCATTTGTAGGATATACAGATGAGGAGATAAAAGAGCTGAGAGCGGGATTTGAGAGCATCCCACATACGCTATATGAGATATGGAAGAAATGTGGTAAAACAAGCGAGCTGTTTGATCATAGCAATGATCCCTGGATTACTCTTGATTTTCAGCGCAGGTATAAATGGACAAGGAAGACAAAAGGATATTTTTATATCTTGAATGAGAATCAAGGCGTATATCAGGTCGCGATCAGAAGGGCTGATATGGCTGAGGATGATCCACCTGTGTATGTTGTGGAAACTGATGAGGATGGCACTGTAAATGAGATCGGCCAGGCAGAAAGTAGTTTGTCTGCATTTATGATGGGAATGTTGATATATGAGGCGGCAATATCCTGTTTTGAGTTTTGCGCAGAGGATATTATCTGGTATGATGATGGTGACATTGAAAAGATAGATGGCATATTAAATAAATATCCGTATCATGTTTATAACTGGTATTCTGACAGAATCGATTTATACACGAAAACTGATGAAGAAATCTTGTTTGTTATGCAGGGAGATTCTCCGAATGGCACATATTCAGCACGGACAGAAACGGCATATCAGGAGATTGACAGACTGATAGGTGGTATTGGGGAAAGATAAGGAGCAGATTATGGTAGAGATACTATTTGGAGAAAGTTCGGCAGGTTCCATGAAAGCGGCAAAATGCGAGAATGTGGAATATAAGAATGGTCAGCCACTGTGGATACAGGGTTCTTCTGACGAGGTGATCTGCCTTGGTTTCATGCTGGACATGGGCTACATCGGCGAGGTAGTTGACAGTCAGTACCGCAAGGATTTTATCTACTCAATGTATGCTAAGAACCAGTGGGAGCAGGACGAGGAATATGACAATGAACTTAAGAAACTTGGTGATGTGTATGCTGGGGAACTGGTAAGGCTTATAAGATTTCTTGAGGGTGGTGAGCCGGTAAGAATATGGTACAGTGACGCTCCATATTCAAGGTGTGGATTTTATCATGTATGCAGCATCCTGAAGAACTATCCAAATGAAGTGACTGTTGTCACGCAGCCAGAGCATGTTGTGAAGAAAAACGTCATAGTGTCGTATCATAGCTGGAACGAGGTGGCGGCGGAGGAATTCGCTGGGTTCCTCGGAAATGAGAGGAAACTCACATCAGATGAGATAAGAATGTATGCGGAGATGTGGGGCGAGCTTGTCCTTGAAAATGCACCGCTCAGGGCTGTGGTAAACGGAACTGTGCTCAGTGTGTCAGAGGATTTCTACGATTTTATTATTTGGAACAGGCTGACTGAAAAGTCTGTTAAGGAGTGCAGGCTGATCGGAGATATTCTAGGACAGGTTCCGATTGGAATCGGCGACTGGTGGTATGCGGCGAGGATAGAACATTTCATCAGGCAGGGCAAGATAAAGGTTGTGGAGGATTCGGAGAATAAGTATGCACGTTTGATAAAAGGGTATTTGTAGAATGGAGACTGAGAATAGCGTGGATAAAGAAAAATCCAATAAAAATGTATCCGTTTGCTCTGTGCAAAAAAGCAGAAAAGCATCCCGGAAAACAAGGACAATTTATGATCGGGGTAAAGAAGGTTGCTGAATCAGAAGTAGCTGTGCTGATGGATATGCTGGGGGATCTCCCTATGACACATATTTTTCAGGAAGATGGTTTATATCTTGATGGAGTAGTACAGGGGATAAGGGCCTTTGGAGATAACCCCAAGGCGGTCTCAAAGGAAGTATTTTATCGCGATGCGGCAAAAATAAATGGAGTGTTGAGGGCGAGATGCCAGCAGTCTGGATGATGTTCAAATATATAGTGGCTTTTCCTCTCGGGGCATGTTAGAATCACATGTATATGCAAATAAATGTGGAAGGAAAGATTACGGGGATTAGTTCCAGGTAAAATATGGTGAAGGTATATGGAAGATATGAAGAATGGTAAGCGAAGTTCATTTTCGGGCAAGCTGGGGTACGTGCTGGCGGCGGCAGGTGCATCGGTGGGCCTTGGAAATATATGGAGATTCCCTTATCTTGCGGCAAAGTACGGCGGAGGAATTTTCCTCATAATATACATCGTGCTTGCACTTACATTTGGCTATACGATGATAGTTGCGGAGACGGCAATCGGACGAATGACGAGAAAGAGTCCGGTTGGAGCATTCAAATCATTTGGAAAGAAGAAATGGCTGTCGTTTGGCGGCTGGATAAATGCCGTTATACCTGTGCTTATAGTGCCGTACTATTCGGTTATCTATTGGTGGTTGGATCAATGCAACCATTCCGATCCTCATCGTTCCTTATTATTCTGTGATCGGTGGATGGGTGATCAAATATCTGGTGGAGTATTTCAGAGGAAATGCAAAGCTGCTGGCTGAGGATGGATATTTCACCGATTTCATATCAAATGGTGTGTCAACGGAGCTGTGTTTCGTGGCGTTCTGCGCATTTACACTTATCATTATATTTGCCGGTGTGCAGAATGGAATAGAGAGGGTATCCAAGATCATGATGCCTATACTGATCGTTTTGTCTGTCATAATTGCGGTATATTCCGTGACAAGACCGGGTGCACTTGCAGGAGTAAAATACTTCCTTGTGCCAAATGTGAAGAACTTCTCGTGGATGACAGTGGTTTCTGCCATGGGGCAGATGTTCTACTCGCTTTCCATTGCCATGGGAATACTTATAACATTTGGCTCTTACATGAAGAAAGATACGGCGATAGAGGATTCTACCAGAAATGTAGAGGTATTCGACACTGGTATAGCGATCATGGCGGGACTTATGATAATCCCGGCGGTATTTGCATTCTCTGGGGGAGATCCGGATACCCTTCAGGCCGGACCATCACTGATGTTTATCACTATTCCAAAAGTATTCCAGAACATGGGATTTGGAACTGTCATAGGAATCGTGTTCTTCCTGCTCGTACTATTTGCTGCTGTCACAAGCTCCATAGCACTTACTGAGAGTGCAGTGTCAACATTTGAGGATGAGCTTGGATGGGGAAGAAAGAAGGCAACAGTGCTTGTGGGAGTTATCATGCTTGTGCTTGGAAGTCTGTCATCCCTGGGATATGGCCCGCTGGCAGGAATCAAGATCATAGGCATGCAGTTCCTTGACCTGTTCGACTTCCTCACCAATTCGGTGATGATGCCTATAGCGGCACTTCTCACAAGCCTGCTTGTGTCAAGGGTAGTTGGAATAGATAAGATAGAGGAGGAGATAATTCACGGCGAGAGTGCCTTCAGGAGAAAGAAGGTATTTGTAGTCATGATCAAATATCTCTGCCCTGTATTTGCCATCATTATCCTGCTCAGCTCTGTTGCAAATGCACTTGGCTGGATAAAGATGTAGACATGTATATAGATAATAAAGCCGCCCTGTCTGATACGCGTTATATGTATTAGACAGGGCGGTTTGTTATGCTCAGTATTTCTAGTTCTTTGTTGCGATGGTATTCAGATCTGGACTGACACTCTTGGTAGTTTAATTGGCTGTAGCTTGGAACTCGCTGACCTCATCCTGGCAATCCGTCACAGTGCGCTCAATGGACTTAAGTGATTCATTTGTCTGAGCCACGGATTCGCTGACCTCATCCTGGCAGTCTGTCATAGTGCGTTCGATGGACTTAAGCGATTCTTTTGTCTGAGCTATGTCAGCTGGATTGTAGCTGACCATCTCGTCATCTTGCCCGTCTATGGATTTGGAGTATTTGGCTCCGTTCTTGATATCCTCCAGAATGCCCTCGTACATGGCGATAGTCTCATTTACTCTATCCTGTGTCCACACATATTTTTTGCCACCGGATATATATGAACTACCGATGATACTTTTGAGCTCGACTTTTTCGTTCTCAAGCCATGCCTTATACTCGTCGTATGTCCACCACTCAATATCAGGAGTTGGGAACTTTTCTTCAAACTCGGCGTCGGTCATGGCTTCAAATGTCTTTCCATTATCAAAGCTGTAATATGTCTTGCCGTCATCCGGATTTATATAGGACATTATTGTCTCCGTATCAACCGTGTCTGAAAAAGTGGTATTGGTAGTATCTGTAGCTTCGGTGACCGTACTGGATTCATCGCCCTTGGCCGATGTTGCAAATACTGTCACTGTTCCGGTGACTAAGACCATCGCTACAGCGAATGATATGATAGTCGTCTTTTTTGTTTTCATAATTGCTGTTATCCTTTCTTCGATTGCGTTTCTGCTAAAGTGGTTGCAGAGTGGCATAAAACCGCCCTTTGTCTCCTCCATACTGATCAGAGCCTTTGCGTAGGACGCCCTGCTTGTGCCTCCGAAATGGTGAATCACAGCCTCGTCGCAGGATAGCTCTATGTCTCTGTTGGCGAGAAAGTACATAATCCATACCAGAGGGTTAAACCAGTGTATGCAGACCGTGGTGATCAGCAGAAACTTGGTAACTGTGTCAAATCTTCTAATATGTATAAATTCATGTTCCAACACGTAACACAGGGTATCTTCATTTTCCCAGTCAGTTTTCTTGGGCATAAGAATCACTGGATGCCACACGCCAAATGTAAGCGGTGCCGAGATCAGATCTGACTGTCGTATGGACAGCTTGCGTTTTAAATTGTGAGTCTCCAGCCATCTGCGTGCAAATGCATTTTCAACTGGTAATGATGTCTGAAATTCCCTGTAGCATCTGATATATGCCGAGATAAAAAATACCGCGCAGAGAACAAGTCCTGCCACCCAGATGATATCCCACGCTGAAATCGTGAGAGCAGGAATCTGAGATTGAGGTGCCTGGGTGGAGACAGGCCCTTGTGTATTGATCGGCATGAATCTGACAGCCGGTGTTTCATTTATGTCAGAGACTGTTTTCTTTCCCAGCAGAGAATAGATGCTAAACTTAGATGGACATGAAAATGGTATTAGCAGCCTGATGATCGTGATTCCCCACAGTATCAGGAATGTCTTTTTAGGCAATCGGTTAATTGCCAGAGCGCGAATGACTGTGATCACCATGATCATGACAGCCCCGGCAACGCTCATTTGCAGTAAGCTCATATTCATCACCTCACTCCAAATCGTTGACGATCTGTTTTAGTTTTGCAATCTCCTCAGGAGAAAGCTTCTTTCTGCCGAGAAGAGCGGCAAATAGTTTGTCGGCAGATCCGTCGTAGACCTTATTGATAAGTTCAGTTGTCTCGGCCTCCTGTACCTCCTCCTTTGGTATTATGGCGTGGCACATGAAATTAGGCTCAGAGCGTTCAATTGCTCCTTTTTTGATGCACCTCTTGATCAACGTATATGTAGTGTTAATGTTCCAGCCAATTTCTTCTTTCAGGACATCGGAGATATGTTTGGCAGTTGTGTCGCCCTCGTCCCAGAGGACTCCCATCACCTTAAGTTCTGAATCAAAAAGTTTTATATCCATATGTGTTCTCCTTTGCAAACTACTGCAGTAGTATTATGTCTTTATAATACTTTTCAGCTAATAAAATGTCAATACTACTGGAGTAGTTTGAATTAAAATTAATATTTGCAGCATGGTGTGACTGATTCTGGCAGGTGATAAGATTTTGAAAGTTGACAGGATTTCTGTCCGGTTTTTATAATAATGTTTATGAGTACATGAAAGAAGGATTTTACATATGGATATAAAGAAAGTTGCTATCTTAGGAGCCGGAGCTGTAGGCTCTTATATGATATGGGGACTCTCAGAAAGAGATGACATAGAGCTTGGAGTTATAGCCGAAGGCGAGCGTCAGGCTGTTTGATGGAACAGGACTTCACTACACGATATCGGATCATATCATGGTTGATCTGTGGAGCAAATTCAGACTCAACGTGTGCAACAATCTGCCGCAGGCTATCCTTGGTGCGGGAGTGGGCTGTTACAGGGACAGTGAACACATGAGGATCATAAGCGATGCACTCAAGTCTGAACTTGAGGCGGTGGCTACGGCGAAGGGGATAGACCTTTCACTTGCCGAAGGGACATCGGTGCACGGAAGTGCGGTTCCACCTTCAGCGAGATATTCGACACTTCAGGATCTTGATTCTGGAAGGCATACAGAGATAGATATGTTCTCGGGTGCACTAGTAAGAATGGGAAGAGAGCTTGGAATACCGATGCCTTACAATGAATTTGCGTATCATATGATAAAGGCGTTGGAGGAGAAAAATGACGGGCTGTTTGACTACGAGGGCAGGGAGAATGAGAGAACCTGTGCAAGGTGATATGCTTCGACGGCTGTATTGATGGTATGTTAGTATTGATACTGACTGGTGTAAGCTTTTTTTCATAATAAGAAAATGCTTTGATACATTTGCTAAATTAAGGAGGTATTGTCTATCATGTTGACATCACTTGCACTCATTTTCATAGTCGGACTGGCGATGGGCGCCATCTGTCAGAGGCTTAAGCTGCCGCGCATCATAGGAATGCTGGCGACGGGAATCGTTCTTGGCCCGTATGTGCTGGATTTCCTTGATCCGTCCATATTGTCCATATCTGCGGATCTCAGAAAGATAGCGCTTATCATCATACTTATCAAGGCAGGACTGTCCCTTGACCTTAAGGATCTGAAGAAGTCGGGACGCTCGGCGGTGCTGCTATCATTTGTTCCGGCATCATTCGAGATCATCGGATACATACTGTGCGCACCAGTTATACTTGGAATAAACCGCACAGAGGCAGCGGTCATGGGCGCGGTGCTAGGCGCGGTATCACCGGCGGTCGTTGTTCCGAGAATGGTGAATCTCATAGAGAAAAAGTACGGAACTGACAAGGCGATTCCGCAGATGATACTTGCGGGGGCGTCCTGCGATGATATATTTGTCATAGTGCTTTTTACCACATTTCTCAGCATGGCGCAGGGCGGAAGTGCTCATGTCATGGATTTCGTGAATATACCAATATCCATCGTGCTTGGAGTACTGCTTGGCGTGGACGTTGGATATGGACTTTATCTGTTCTTTGAGACTTCCTATGCAAGGAAACACTGCGTGAGAAACAGCATGAAGGTCATCATCGTGCTGGGATTTTCGTTCCTGCTTATAGCGATAGAGGGATGGCTTGAGGGAAAGGTGTCGGTGTCGGGACTCCTTGCGGTGGTGGCTATGGCATGTGTCCTGAAACTCAAATGTCCAGAGTCGGTGTCGGGAAGACTCTCACAGAAATTTGGAAAGCTGTGGCTTGCGGCGGAGGTCATATTGTTCGTGCTTGTGGGTGCGGCTGTGGATATCAGATACACCCTGGCAGCAGGACTTCCGGCGCTCCTTATGATATTTGTCGCACTGGCATTTAGAATGGTTGGTGTTCTGATCTGCGTGGCACATACATCACTTACATGGAAGGAAAGGCTGTTCTGTGTCATCGCGTATCTTCCGAAGGCTACAGTTCAGGCAGCCATCGGATCAGTTCCGCTTGCGGCAGGGCTGGCATGTGGTAATATAGTATTGTCGGTTGCTGTGCTGGCGATCGTGGTGACTGCGCCGCTTGGAGCGATAGGAATAGACGGAACATACAAGCATTTGCTTAGTGAGGATGAATAAGATGAATAATAAGATAAAGAACATTATATTTGACATGAACGGCACAATGATATTTGACGGAAAGTATCATGAGATAGCATGGAAGGATTATGCGGAGAAACTTGCTGGCAGACAGATGAGCACGGAGGAGTTTCAGCATCATGTGCTGGGGCACACGAACAAGGATATTCTGGAATACCTCATGGGAAAGGGTACGCTAACCGAGGAGAGGATACTTGAACTTACCGAGGAGAAAGAGGCTATGTACAGAGAGATGTACATGGAAGATACTGCAAACTTCAAGCTGGTGGACGGCCTAGTGGCATACCTTGATAAACTTAAGGGACAGGGGATAAATATGAACATAGCCACAGGGTCAAATATGACAAATCTCGCATTCTATTTTAAAGAGTTTGATCTCGGAAGGTGGTTTGACATAACGCTGTGCGCATACGATGACGGAACCATGAATGCTAAGCCGGCTCCTGATATGTACATCCGTGCCATGGAGCGTATCGGAGCAGTGCCGGAAGAAACCATGGTCATAGAGGATGGCCCGTCGGGAATCC
>ENA-OOQG01000469-OOQG01000469.1-human-gut-metagenome-genome-assembly--contig:-NODE-469-length-14561-cov-4.244037_pt1 | contig 14561 bp, 16 predicted proteins | sample MGYA00241085_ERZ501155 | MGnify/ENA primary metagenome ERZ501155 (study PRJEB25962, sample SAMEA2042438) | human gut metagenome | biome: human gut; feature: human-associated habitat; material: faeces...
TAAGGAACCTCCTTTATAAGCTATATATTTGCTTTTATTGTATTGTAAGGTGTTATATGTGTCAATGAAAATCCACCTTATTCCGTGAAACTTACCATAGTGTTACATTCCTTTTTTTCAGCAATAATACCTGCTGGAAACTGATTTTCGCAATACATTTTATTTCACCCACTAGGTTAAACAAAATTTTGTTTTTTTACTGTATCATCATGCATTATCCTGTATAATGAAAGTATCAAAAGATAGGCGGAGGCAGTGCAATGAAGAAAATACACATTGAATTCAGCGATGAGCGGCTCATTACTCCCAGTGGTCTGGTATTCGTAGGGCAAATACTTGGAAAAAGCAGTTTTGTTAAAAAAATCAACCGTGCTCCAATTTCAAAAGATTATCTGCAGAAACAGATAAAAAATGGAGACGTGCTCCTCACCTATATTGGTATGCTCTGTCAGGGAAAACCCCAGTATGAGGCTGTCCGTGAAATGATGGATGACCCTGACTACTACAAATACGCATTAGGCATCTCCTATGCGATTCCTTCCGCCGAAACACTCCGTCAGCGTTTTGACATGATCGGGGATTCCCTGCGCAAAGACATCCAGCAGGCAAATGTCGACATGCTGCGTGAAATGCACATAGAGCCGACAGCCCTGGATAACGGCTTTGTTCCTGTCGATATTGATGTAACCCCCTTTGACAATTCGAAATCCAATAAGGAAGGCGTATCCCGTACCTACAAGGGTTTTGACGGATATGCACCAATTATGGCATATATCGGCACAGAAGGATACCTCGTCAATCTTGAACTGCGGATTGGGAAACAGCACTGCCAGAAAGAAACTCCTGATTTCCTGAGAGAGACCATTGAACTGTGCAGACAGCTGACGGAAAAACCACTGCTCATCCGGCTGGATTCCGGCAACGATGCATCTGAAAACATAGGCATCTTTATGGAAGAAAGCTATAAATACAACAATGTGTCTTTCATCATAAAACGGAATCCCAGACAGGAAAGTAAAGAAGAATGGCTGGAATCCGTCAGGGAATGCTGCCAGAATATCCAGCATCCACGTGATGGGAAAACTGTTTATATCGGACAGACCTTCCGGAATGTGACATATTCCCTTTCTGATAACGAGGAGAAAACTGTCGGAATACGCACAATTTATGAGATCACGGAAAGAACCATTGACCGATATGGGCAGTATTTTATCGTACCCGATATAGAACTGGGCACATACTGGACAAACTCTTCCCTGCCAGACGATACAGTCATTGATCTTTACCATGCCCACGGAGAAAGTGAGCAGTATCACAGTGAAATCAAGACGGACATGGATGTTGGAAGACTCCCGTCGGGAAAGTTTGAGAGCAACAAACTGGTGCTGGAGCTGACAATGATCGCATATAATATCCTTCGAATCATAGGGCAGAAATCGCTGAAAAAGAAGGATGCTCCCGGCCGGAAGAAAATACATCGCCGAAGAATACGTACGGTGATCAGTAATCTTATGCAGTTTGCGGGACATCTGACAGAACATGCCGGCCGTCTGGTGCTGTCCATTGGAAGGAGTAATCGCTGGAGATTTACTTTCAAGCGTCTTTATGACAGCTTTGCATTCATCACCTGACAACAGGTAGCTGAATATGGCAATGGCAGCTGCACACAAATGGTGCAGTCTTTTTTTGAACGCAAAATTATGCAGCATTTTCAAAATTTAGTATACAATAACAAATATGGCAAACATTTCCTGTGTGCCTTTTCATTTTGAAACAAGGTTCACGGATTCAGGTATTATTAAATTTTTCATGCCCATCTAATATATATGCAAACTCCTTATTATTTACAGATATCTCAATATCACTATACAGTTTCTTAAGATCCGTTCTCGTAGCTTCGACAACTCTTGCATCCGCAATATCATTGATTCGCATTTCTTCCATGTGTTTTCTCAGCAAAACATCTCTGACTATCGCATAATTAATCATGTCATAGCTATAATGTTTAAATATCTTTGTATAAATGTTTTTCCCCTTTTCTACTATTCTTACGACATATCCATTTTCATCCACTTCGACAAAAACCTTACCATCCTCAGGATTTTCAACATTAATGTATTCTGCTTCTATTTTATCTGCATTTGTATAATCGTGATAAAGCTTATTGACCTGTATAGGCACCCTTTCTTTTATACTATCTATTGCATCAAATCTATAGATAGTCTTTGCTTTTTCAAATAAATCTGACAGATCGGGATATTCCTTTGACAAAACATCCATATTTCTCGCAAGTGGCAATGCGCTGTTAGATTTAATACTGATTGCATAATCAACAAGCTCATTGAACAGCTTAATCGTTTCTTCCCTTCTATGCATGCTTTGCGAAATCAATGCAATCGAGTAATAATAGCCCATGATATCCGGTATAAAATCTGTGTTTTTAAAAGGATATTTCATATCCTGTAATGTATCCAGAACTACATCGACAATTGCATCATCCTCAGCGAACACCGCCATTTTCTTAAAATCTGACATAGCGCCCGGTACACGAGCATAAGACGCTAACTTTTTAACAAGCTTCCATACAGGTTCCTTCATTTCTTCAGAAGCATGTTCCATCAATGGTAATGTCATCTTCTTATGGCTATAATTCTTTATTTCATCATCGCTTGGAGTATTTTTCTTCATTTCTTTCCCTCACAAATTCCGATTTCTCAGTTTCAAAAACTGGAATTTTCACACTTCGTCAACTAATGTTTTTTCTTCTCTATAAAGCAAGGTCACAACAAATGCAATAATTATCAAAATATGTAATACAATATGATATACATCAGGAACATATCTTCCATCCACATTTATTAATTGAATGCATTCTGAAAAATAGGCAATCTTCTTGTCCATTTCTCCCATAAATCCTCTTCCAAATAAAGTATACCATTCATGACTTAAGAACTGAGTGACAAACCACCCTGCCAACCATATCAAATGTATATTCCTTCCAACATTTTTTGTAACTAACATTAAAACGAATGTAATTGTCGGAATAAGCATAAATAGCCATTCTTCCTCAAATGCACCTGTTACCAAGTATTTGTCTCCAATCTTCAATCCTATCATTGAAAGAAAATACCACAGTAAAAGAATTATATTTACAATTATTAAATGTGTTTTTTTCATAAATCATATCTCCTAGACAATTCTTAAAATTCCGATTTATCAACGTGTAACATAATTAAATCATATTAGAAATGGGATAAACTATGTACTTTTCTTCAAAATAATATAGTTATTTTTCCGTATGATACTTATATCCCCTCAATTTCTTTTTTACTCCAATTAATATAAGATAGTCACGATAACAATCACGACAATCCATCCTACCTTTTCCATTTTATGTGAACAAAACAATCTCCACACCATCGGTCTTCTAATGCTCATTTTATCATATACTGTTCAAGCATAGTCGGTGCGATATCCATGGCTACAAAAAACTCTTCTGGCAACGTGCAAAGCTCTTGGCTTATAAAATCTTCCGCATCAATATACTTATGATCATTTTCCGGATCATAACATTTCTCATGATTTGCAAAAATAACTATTCCCTCAAAACTCTTCTCAATCTCATAAACAGCATCTCCCGGTACATCATAATTTAGGATAGTGACATGTAATCTATCCTTTGCATCAAGACTGTCGGCAATATAAAATTCATCACAAAATGGCAACTTATTCTCGACAGCAAAATCAATTGTATGCTGGAGATATTCCCTTAAAATCTCTCTGTCCAGCTTATACTTAAAGCCCGAAAAAAAATTTTTCATTTTATTAAATAAACCCATATATCAAATCTGTCCCTTCATATAATTTGCTCATAATACTGGTTATACACTTAAATAATCTTTATATTCTTTATCTAAAAGTTTCTTAAATTCTTTATAATCATCCCATTTAAATGTAAAGCCACATCTTCTTCACTCAAATCTGTACCTTTTTTATTATATTGTATGCAATATCCCAATTCCATCCTTTGAATATTTCCGTTTCAAAACTCTTCGTCTTCATCGATTTCTTCATCTGGTTGAATCTCACAAACAAATTCAATATTTCTTTTACCGAATACATCTGTCAGATAAGTAATCTCTTCTTCATTCATTGTAAAAAATGACCATTCATTCTCGCTGACAGTTATTTTCTCCTGTTCTGTTGTCGTTACCTCCAAAGTGATAACGTTCATGCTTCCCTTCACTGTTTCAAACAGTCTTGTCAATCGTACCTTTGCCAGATCCAGTGCAGTCAGCTTTCCACCATATACAGATACAAGAAAGTTCTTTGTCAAATATATCCTAAAATCATTAAACCAGAGAGCTTCCGGCTGATTACATTCTTCGTCAATCTGCTCTGCCAATGGATGTCTGTATTTTTTAATCGCACGCACCTGGGTTAATACCATCGAAATTCCAATCAATATTAAGATGCCTCCGATATCCAGATTCACAAAATATCCTTCCTTGAGTATTTTTCCATAGGTAAGCTTCGTCATACATATATAAATAAATTTGTAATTGATATACTCACTTATTATTTTTTTTACGTTCTCGTCAGTCACAACTTTCGTCATGCCTTCCACTCTTGCCGTACCATTCTCTTCAACTCTCTGCTTCAAATCTGCAAACTGTTCCGGTTGCATCCCTACAATATAGCTTTCCTCTGCCGTTGTTACAAGGTAATATCCTTCATATTTATTTTCTGCCAGTTTCTCCGGTACCTGGATAATATCAATATATGCTGTCTGATTCGCAGGATTGGCTTCTTCCTGTAATACCTGTTCAAATGGTCGAACACAATCCATCTTTCTCTTTGTCTGAATCAATCCAAATGCCACCAAAAATATTCCTATCAATAAGAGAATCATTCCGATCGTCCGCCACATTTGATTGAATTTGTATTCTTCTTTTATATGCTTATTCGTATATTTCATGTCATGTATTCTCCTACACTTGATTTTTCTCTCACACATAAATGCTCTAACGCTGTTTTATTATAAAATTGTCTGATTTGTTCCCTACAAACTGAAATTTTCGAGTGTGTCGCTAAATTAGATTTTTTCATCAATTATCATTACTAAAATACTCATTTCTAAGTATGGAATAATAAACTTCATCCACAATACCTTGATTACAGGTTCCCGACTGCCTAATTATTCCTTCTTTTTTCATTCCCATTTTCTGCATTACACTTCCTGAGTTTGGATTACCTGCAGCATGCTTTGCATATACACGTTTGACTTTTACTTCTTCAAAAAAGAATTTTACCAATGCCCTTCCTGCTTCTGCAGTTATACCTTTTCCCCACCATCTGCTTCCAATACCATACCCGAGCTCCACACTTTCTGTTGCCTCATCGAGACTTACTACTGATATATCTCCAACCAGTTCATGCGAATCTTTTAACTCAATTGTCCAAAAATAGAAATCCTGCTTATCATACGATTCTATCCAATCAATTAGTAATTGCTTTGTCTCGTCGACATTTTTATGCGGTTGCCAACTTAAAAACTTTGTTACATCTTTTTCTGTTACCCAGTTTTTAAACATGATTTCTGCATCATCTAATACATGTCGTTTAAGAACTAATCTATCTGTTTCTATTCTAATTGTGCCCTTATGTTCCATACGCATCCTCCACCATCAAGAAAATTCCGATTTTCCAGTTTCCAAAAAGGATTTTTCAAATTAGTCTTTGCAAATAACCTTTGAACCTTCACCATCAATTACAATTCCCTGACGGTTGTTAATTGGGCATAGATTCAAATCCGAAAACTCAGTCATTATTTTCTCGGTAACTTTCTTAAATGGTGCTGTAAGATAATGCGGAAGAACATAGAAATCAATCAAATCAAGCCCTGCATCATCTTCTTGTGAGTAGTCCTCCGGCTTTTCATCCATTTGCTCGATATATTGGATGCTTGGAGCGCATATAATCGCACCTGCCGATTCACCAATCATCAGTTTTCCCTTTGCCAATTCTTTCTTCAACAGCTCATCCGTTCCCGTTTTACGGAGCTGGTCTATAAGGAAAAAAGAATTTCCGCCGGTAAAATATATCACATCCGCATCTTCAAAAACAGACTGTATCGTTGAATAAGCCTCCGTTGAAATATCAATTTCAGTTACGATTGCTCCCAACTTTTTGAATAATTTTCGAGCCGAGCCGACATAACCGGTGTAGCCTTCACGCAGCGAAGCTGTTGGAATAAATGCGACTTTCTTATTTTCAATTTCTTCCTTTATCAGACTTCCTACACTTGAAAAGTGCGAACATAAAAATAGTTTCATCAATATTCTCCTTTATAAATTCAAATTCTTTTTTCTGTTACCAAATAAATGGAATCAATTTATATTTTGTTCTATTTGCATATTCAAGATATCCATCTAAACCATCTTTAAGCATCTTATCTTCTAATGCAGTTCTTATAAAAATAATCACAACGGTAATAGCCATACATACCCAAACACTCAAGTAAGGAAATATCATACATAGTCCAATACAATTCAAAACCAATCCACTGTACGCAGGATGCCGCACAATTCTATACGGTCCTGTCATACATACTGTTTGTTTTCTATCACTTTGTATTCTTGCTGTAGATTCTAAAAAAGTGTTTTCTAATGTTGCTTTTGTAGAAAACCATGCGGCAAAAAGAGTTATTATAATACCGTACCAATATACAATAGTGAAATGTTCTTCTGTTTCAGATACTCCAGCAAGCCAATAAACAACAAAATAATTCAATAACCAAAATAATGTTAAAAGCACTTTATCCCATACTGGTGAATCAGTATCGGTTTTGCCTCTTTGTGCAAGAGTTTCTTCATTTGATTTGAACAAAACCAAAGAAATAATAATAGTTGCTATAAAAAGATAAATAAAGTAGATACTTCCTGCATAGGTCAGTATAAATCTTGCGCCAATCATATACAATAAAAAACCTATTATCTTTTGTACAAGAACTCTTGCAATATATGAAACTGCTTGCTTTCTCATTGCAATCACCTCGCTGTAAAATTTCGATTTACCAATTTCATTAAATAATAAATTTCACGAACTAACTACATTGTCAAAAAATTCATTACAAGATTCACCATTATATCTTTTTCCTCTAATGACGGATATACATCTCCACCAAACACACTCTGATAAACTGCTGCCAAAATACCCTCAACTTTACCATTTTCTTTCTCCACACCGAATACATCCGATTTAAATGAATCCTCCAATGTGCTTGCAAGCATCTTTGTTTGAATATCAACAGTTCTTTCAAGCGCTTGCAAGCGTTTTTCATTAATAGCATAACCTTGAATCACATATTTCTTTAAAACAGAATTAGCCCATCTACGAAATGCGATGCCTCGTTTTGAATTAACACGATATCCCACAGATAATATCATATCAAGATTATATATCTTAGGTTTTCGTCCTCCGGAACTTTTATCGGAAAAACCGATAGAAGTCTCATCCAACTCGCCTGACGATATAATATTATTGATATGTTCACTTAACGTTGCCTGTTTTACTTCAAACAGTTCTCCCGGCATCCCAAAATCTACCGAAGGATTGTCCTCAATAATTTCTAAAATTAGTAACTCATAAGTTACTTCTATATTGATGTAATAAAATGCATAGCTTGCATAGTCAAGTAAACTATCTATAATTACTTTTCGTTGGCAATATCCCAGCAATATTTCTAAAACTCCAAACTATCCGCATTAAGCAGAAAATACTTCATTCCCATGATTACAAAGCCTTCCTCATTTCTCCAAGGCTTTTTTGTTCCGTTTACTACCACGATCTTTTTAAATGAATCAGGGATATTTCTAAATGAATTAAATTCCTGCTTCTGCTTTTCCTCAGAGGTCATATCATAAGCCACCTGAATATAATATCTCTGACTACCCTGATTGACTACAAAATCAACTTCAAACTGCTTTCGAGTTGTTTTTCCTTCATCATTTTTCGCATACGCCTCTACAATACCAACATCCACATTATAACCTCTGATAAGCAGCTCATTGTAAACAATATTTTCCATGATATGAGTAGGTTCCTGCTGTCTAAAATTCAATCTTGCATTTCTAAGTCCCACATCTGAAAAATAGTATTTCAGATTTGCTCCCACATATTTTCTACCTTTAATATCATATCTGTCAGCTTTAGAAATCAAAAATGCCTCCACAAGATAATCTATATGGTTGGATATGGTCTTATTGCTGTAATTGATGCCTCGTTCACTTTTAAACGTATTTGATATTTTAGTTGGGTTAGTAGGAGCTCCTATCGCAGAAGCAAGGATATCTACTAAAGTATCAATCTCATCAACATTTCGCAGCTTGTTTCGTTCTACAACATCCTTAATATAAACATTTGTGAAAATGTTTTTTAGATACTCAGCCTTTTGGCGTTCCACAGAAAACTGTAGCACCTGTGGTAAACCACCATATATCATATATTCCTCCCAGGCATCATCATAATCTCCATCGAAAGCCGCATAGAACTCTGCGAAGGACAACGGATATATTCTTATCTCATCTCCTCTGCCTCTAAATTCAGTTACAATATCGCTGGATAAAAACTTAGAGTTACTTCCAGTCACATATACATCAATATTGCTGATTCGAAGCAGGCTATTCAGCACTTCCTCAAATCGTGACATAAATTGTACTTCGTCCAAGAGCAGATAATATTTCTGGTCATCTTCCACCCGCTCTTTAATATGCTGGTAACACTTCTTTGGATCTCTCAGCTCCTCATTTTCAATGCCATCCAAAGCAATCTCAATGATATGGTCATTATCTACACCACTCTCCAATAAATATTTCTTAAACAATACAAATAACAGGAATGATTTCCCACATCTCCTGATTCCCGTGATAATCTTTATCATCCCATTATCTTTTCTTATCTTTAACTGTTCAAGGTATGCATCTCTTTTAATCTCCATGAGTTCAACTCCTTGTTTTTGTAAATTTACACACTTTTTAGTAATTGAATTATATCATCCAAGATTTATTTAATCAATATCCATTACTATTTTATGTGTATTTTCACATTTCTATGCAGTTGATAACCAATTAACTATCTTTTCATAGAAAAGCAGGTAGTCTTTGATACTTGTTACATACATGACCACCTGCCGTTTATCTATTCTAATATTTTTTCTGTAAATCACAATACATTTTGCAACAATAATAACATTTTTCTGATACCTTCTATCTATTTTAATCTATCTTTCTATACTCTTCCATTCAGCAACAGCATTTCTCACCCGCTGGTCAATATCCATCCGTGCACCCTGACATTCTTTCGGATACTTTCTTGCCGCCTGAAATGCCAGTTTCATAAAGATTCCAGAACCAATTGGCAGCATCGTCTTTAACATACTCTCCGGAAAAACGAAATGGGTCGCATGCTCGTAAATGACAGACTCCAACCTGCATGTGTGGGGATGATCTTTCATACGCAGCTCCATACGGCGTATATATTTTGCAGTATCCCACAACACATCATCTTCAGCGCCAATTAGCAATAATGTTCCATGAATTTTTTCAATCTTGATCATTTCTTCTTCTGTAATTGGATGAGCTGTTTCTGAGTCATCAAACAATTTTCTCGAATTAATCATATCACCGGTCCGTTTTGTTTCTTTTTCAATCACGTGCCAGTAGTCCGGATGTTTATAGCAAAACGGCATATACGGAAGCGGTTCTCCTTTATAAGAGAAAAGTGATTCTCCCTCAATCGGCCATTCTTTACACCCATCTTTTTTCCCTTGCATAAATCCCTGCCAGATAAAATCACTCGGTGTCAGACCAATCGTCAATGTAATATCTTCAAAATAAGAAGCGGCAGTTAAAGCAAGTGTTCCTGTAGTAGATGCCCCGACAATTCCTATCTTCCGATTACCATGTGTTTTTAACCAACTGATTGCTTTCTCTATACGTTCCAGTGGATAATTATGATGTCCATAATCCTTTTTTGCCGGTGACATCGTCATCACATTCACACCGAGTTTATGTAACCATTTTACGGATGTTCGTGCCAGATAATCTTCCGAATCATCTCCGATCATTGCAATCATTGCACAGTCTGAGTCAGTTTTACATTTCCAATATGCACCATAAAATCCCTCTGTTTCCATTTCAAAATGTCTTTTCTGCATCTGCATCATCTCCTTAATATCAGTCACATTTCTCCAAAACTATTATTTTGTTCGAGATATTCCGAACAGCTGGTATTTTACCTATCACACAATAAACAGGCATAAGCTCTTTCATTCCTTCAACAAGACTGACTTCCTGTTGAACAGAAAATCCCGGCACAATTCTTTGTAGTTCAGTTCCGTTCTTAACACCCCATGTAAATTTTGCATTGCTGCCCTCTATAGATTTTTCTTTCACATGTTTTACAACAAATGGTGACATGGTTTCAACCATTACGTTTACTTTCTGAAATGATCTTTCAATAATAGAAAATATCTTTCTGATGTCCTTCTCACACAAATACATGGTAAGTCCTTCAATTATCACCAGAACATTTTCTCCATGATAATCGATATCGTCCACGTAGGAATCATCCATTGCAGACTTTGCAATCTGATAGATTGGACCTGTTTCCGGAAGAAACTGCCACCTTATCTTCATAGTCTCAGGCAGATCCACATTGTACCAGCGCAGATATTTTCCCTTCATCCGATAACATCTGGTATCCAGTCCGCATGCAATATTTACAACAACTGTATTTTCATGATTCTCCAAATATTGCCTGACCATCCGGTCTAATACAATTGTCCTTGCAATCACACCATAAGTCATGGCACTATCCTTATCTGCTTTAGAAAAGTCATAGTCCAGCTTTTCCACAAGTTCTACGGCAATCTCATCCTTAATCTTTGCATTTTGCTTTTTTGTTTCTTTTGCTCTTGCATACAAAGTCTGTACCATCGTTTCCGGTACGCCTGTCACATTCACTTTTTCTTTCATTATCTGTCGCCTTCCACTATTGTTTTCTTACAACGCAATGCATCCTCATTCCTTTACGGATTTCAAATTTTTCTACTTTTAACCCTGCTCTTCTGCAACATTTCATAACCACATCTCTTGTTGGAACCCGGACATCTCCGTGTCCACATATATTTGCCAGAGGCATTTCCAGTGTATTCATCAGCCATACCAATACTTTATTGTCACTGGTCACATCACGCAGAATCAATCTTCCATTTGGGCGAAGGCATCTTTTTACGCTGTCAAAAAATGCCTGTGGATCCGGATAATGATGGAAACTCATAGAACAAATAATTGCATCAAATGAATCATTTTCAAAAGGAAAATTCTCACAGTCTCCTACCACAAATGTTGCATTTGGAATATCTTTCTTTTTTGCCTGTTCGATCATTGCAGGAGTCAGATCCAGTCCGGTATAATGTCTGTCCGGATATTTTTCTGCTAATAAGGAAATCATTGGAGCCGGACCACATCCTGCATCCAGCAATTCTCTAAACGGCTCTTTCTCCAGCTCCGCAATAATATCCGGATAATCCTTCTTACACATTTCGTAAACACCAGCATGGTTACTTTCATATCTTCCTGCTGCTTTTGTAAATTCAGCAATCGACAACTTTTTGTATTCTTCGTTTTTCATGCTTTTTCCTCCAATCACGCCTGCACCATAAATCAATATTCTCATAAAAATTAATCCTCTTTTAGATCGTTCTGTAAATCACACGTGTGTTAGCTTCGTCTAACCACGTATTCCTAAAAAACCGTGCGCAATGCAAGACTGTAATATCGCACGGTTCTTTTTCATGTGTTCAGTATATCACTTGAAAATTTATATAACAAGAGGCTCTTTATTTTGAGGAACCATAATCGTAAAACCTTCAGGCTTTTTCCTTACAATTTCCATATCGGGTTTTCCAGCGTAAAACCCAAAGCATCCCACAAATGCAAATTCAAATTTATCTAACTGTTTTACAAAGTCCAATCTATCGTTCCAACATAAACTGTTCAAGGTTTCGTTCATGATTATACTTAATTGATGCCTTTTTATCTTTTTCCAAAATAACATCTTTTAAGTCAATTTCATTTAATGATGCAATAGCAAAAGCATAATGAATAACATCTACCAATTCGTTTGCTAATTGAGATTTTAAATCTTCGTTATCAGAAGCCTTTCTGCCGTCTCTTTTATTTAAAACTTCTGCAACTTCACCTACTTCTTCAACTAATTTCATAAACAAACTAGTATCAATGCCATGTTCTTTATAATGGTCATATAAATAATCTTCATAATCGCTAATACTAATTTTCATTGTATATCACCTCTGTAAATTTCCGATTTCTCAGTTTCAAAACTGGAATTTATATAATTATCTCTCTAACTTTCACCATTTTATAGGCTTTCCCGCCTGTCCATTAGTGAAATGATATGTAGTTTCCCTTATTTTTGCCCTTATGAGATAATCACAAGGGAAATAAGGGAAATTTTTTAGTCATTGCCTACCACTTTATCAAGAAGCCGAACCGATTTTCGTTTCGCATCTCTTGTGGAGTGAGCATAGACGTTCATTGTGGTACTGACATCTGAGTGTCCCAACAATTCCTGCACATCTTTTGGGGCAGCTCCATTTGCTAAAAGGTTGCTTGTATAGGTGTGACGTAACTGGTGGAAATGAAAGCCTTCAAATCCCTCTAATGTTTTTGCCACCTTTCTGCAAACAGTCCCCAAAGTAGTTGGAAGTTCCAAACAACCATCCGGTCTTAAACAGACGAAAGAAATTTCTTTATAATCTGCCGGGACTTCCTCTGTTCTGTCTAAGCAATAATATTCGTAGTACACTCTGTTTTTCTCTTTGACCTCTTTGTAGTAGTTCGTGTGATAAAGTTCTCCGTACTGCATTCGATTTTTTAACTGCTCTTTCCGGGCATTACGGAAAATCTCTACCAGTGTATCTCCAAAATCAACAACCCTTACTTTTTTCCGCTTGGTTGGTCCGATGATATATTTGCGCTTTGAGCCATCATATCGGATGCTGCGTCTTATGGTAAGGCATTGTTCTTCCAGATTTACGTCCTGCCATGCCAAACCGCAGGCTTCTCCAATACGAAGCCCGGCATAATAGGCTATCTGGATTGGAAGTATTGCGGCTGGGTTCTTTTTTTGCAGATAAGCAAGCAATCTTTCATAATCTTCTCGTGAAATTGGTTGGACATTTCCGTCCATATCCTCATCGGAAAACAAATCCACTTCATCCGTCTGATACCGCAGTTTAATATACTGCATGGGATTGAACGTAATATACTGCTTTGGAAATACTGCAAAACGGAAGGACTGCTGCATGACTGCGGAAAAAGAATGGATATAATCTTTGCTGTAACCCTTTCTCTCTTTTCCGTCGGGATGAACTCCCCCGAAGGAAAGCAAATCGAAGAAGGATTGCAAATGTTCAGAGGTTACATTTTTCAGTTTCCGTTCTGCCAATGGGTGTTTCTTGATATTTCGGATTGTTCCGAGGTAATTCTCCACCGTACCATTGCTGAGCGTACCTGTTTTTAATTCCTCCTCTGCCCACACATCCAAAAGCTGTCCGACTGTGAGATTTTCCGCTTTGGCAACAAATTTCTTTTTCTCATAATCATCCATTGCCTGACGGAGCAGCTTTTCAGTTTCACTTTTGCTTTCTGTTCCAACGCATTCTTTCTGAACAAGATTGCCGCTTGCGTCCTCTACATAGAAGCGGTAGTACCATTTCTTTCCTTTTTTTCTTACAGATCCTTTTGCCATAATCGTATGTCTCCTTTCGATATTAGACAATCGGAACTGATGAAATGCTTCGTGCGTGTAAGTATATCATAACTCCGGTTGTCTTACTATACCGATTCGGAATCTTCGTATAAGACTTCTGATAAAAGATTTGCAAGCCTTTGTTCTGCTGTTTTTGGTTTCTTGGAATAGAGCCTTACAACGTCTGCCATCTCATTAAAAGCATTGATGGTGTGAGTGATTTCCCTTAAGAACATAATCTCATTATATTCATCATTCGATTCAAACCCTATTGTTTTGGCAATATCCGTCTGACCAGCATTCCCCTTGAAGTTTTTGCAGGCGAACTGGAAGGAATCCAAAAACAGACCATATTGTTTTAACATCAGCAGTAATAAATCTTTTGAAAAAGCATCTTCTTCTTTGGTAAGGGCAAGCGGTAACTGTTCCAGAATATCTCCCATCGCATCACGAATCTGTAACTCTCTCTTATCCGTAATGTCGGTTTCATATTCATCTGTTTCCCCTTTGAGCCATTCCACAGATACATGGAGTGCTTCCGAAAGACCTTCCAGCACCATTTTTTTCGTATTGTCAATCGAACCATTCTCATAACGCAGGATTGTAGAAGCGGTAACACCCATCTTTTCTGCGACATAAGGCTGTGTCAGATTCAATTCCAGACGGCGCTGTTTTACTCTGCTGCCTATCAGCTTGCGTAGTTCTTTATCTTTCATGCTGATTGC
>ENA-OOQG01000471-OOQG01000471.1-human-gut-metagenome-genome-assembly--contig:-NODE-471-length-14458-cov-2.318822_pt1 | contig 14458 bp, 10 predicted proteins | sample MGYA00241085_ERZ501155 | MGnify/ENA primary metagenome ERZ501155 (study PRJEB25962, sample SAMEA2042438) | human gut metagenome | biome: human gut; feature: human-associated habitat; material: faeces...
ACGATCGCCGGAAGCTATGTACTGGACGGAACGTTCCAGAGAGGCTGCAAAGTTCGAATCAGCCGCGAAGGAAACCAGATCTTCGAAGGAAATCTGGCATCCCTCAAACGTTTCAAAGACGATGTCAAAGAAGTGGCTGCCGGTTATGAATGTGGTCTTGTATTTGATGGATTTAATGATTTGCAGGAAGAAGACCAGATTGAATGCTACAAGATGGTTGAGGTTCCGAGATAGTCAAATCGTTAGGAACGGAGATGGAAAATGAGAAAAAACAGTGTAAAGAATAACAGGATCAACGGTGAGGTCCAGAGAGAACTCAGCAGGATCATCAGCCGTGAGATCAAGGATCCAAGAATATCACCTATGACTTCGGTCGTTGATGTGGTTGTCACACCTGATCTCAAGTTCTGTAAGGCATATATCAGTGTCCTGGGTGACCAGGATGCTGTTGATTCCACATTTGCAGGGTTGAACAGCGCAATGGGATATATCAGAAGAGAGCTTGCTCATTCTGTAAATCTGCGCAATACACCGGAGATAACATTTATCATGGACCAGTCCATAGAGTATGGTGTCAGTATGTCCCACAAGATAGATGAGGCTCTCGGAAAGCATGGCGATGCTGACGAGAGTACAGATGAAAACTCAGAGAGTGAAGATGAGTTTGAAGAGTAGGATATAATATGAGAATTTAAAAGGAGGTATATCATGAACGATCTTATAAGGGAGATAGAGAACGCAGACAGCATAGCCATAACAGGACATATCAATCCTGATGGTGACTGTATAGGTTCAACACTTGGAATGTATAACTATATTACAAGCAATTACCCTGACAAGAGGGTTCAGGTATATCTTCAGGAATTCCCGGATGTATTCATGTTCCTGAATGGTGCATCTACTGTAAAGCATGAGGCAGATGACGAGACCTATGATCTGTTTATGTCGCTTGACTGCGGAGATATGGACAGATTCACACCATTTGTCAGATATTATGAGACTGCGAAGAGAACTCTTTGCATAGACCACCATGTGTCTAACAAAGGCTTTGGTGATGTGTGCTATGTGGAAAGTGATGCATGCTCCGCTGCGGAGGCTATATTCAAGCTCCTGGATGAGAAAAAGATCAACCAGCAGTGCGCAGAGTGTCTGTATACCGGTATAGTCCACGACACAGGAGTGTTTAAGCACAGCAATACCACCAGAGAGTCCATGACCATAGCGGGAATCCTGATAGAGAAGGGAGCGAGACCAAGCTTTGTCATAGATGAGACATTTTACAAGAAGACGCTCACACAGAATAAGCTTCTGGGCTATGCGCTTCTCAACATGAAGCAGTTTGCAGATGGAAAGATAACCCATACACTTCTGACAAAGGAGGACTTTGACAGATTTGGTGCCAGCAAGATGGATACGGATGGAATCGTGGATCAGCTCAGACTGACATCAGGTACTGAGGTTGCTTTCTTCATGTATCAGGCTGGTGAGGATAATTACAAGATATCCCTCAGGGCAAATGATATCGTGAACGTGAGTGAGATCGCGTGCAGCCACGGCGGTGGCGGCCATGTGAAGGCTGCGGGATGCAATATGTCAGGTGATCCGGAAAAGATAGTTGCGGAGATAGTTGCGGATATAGAGAAACAGCTTGGCTGATAAATTGCAGAAAAGATGCGATCTGGAACAGGTACTGATACAGCGGACTGATGTAAAAGACTTTGGATTGGATTTGAAATAGTTATGATAGATGGATTTATCAATATATATAAGGAGCAGGGGTTCACGTCATTTGATGTGGTGGCAAAGCTCCGTGGTATATTAAAACAGAAAAAGATAGGTCATACCGGAACTCTCGATCCCATGGCGGAGGGAGTTCTTCTTGTGTGTCTGGGAAGTGCTACGAAGATGTGCGACCTGCTCACTGAGAAGAACAAGACATACACATGTACCATGCTTCTCGGAAAGACAAGTGACACCGAAGACGTGACAGGAGTCATGACAGACGTGACAGATGTATATCCTGATGAGAAGACAGTCAGGGCTGCGGTGATGAGTTTTGTAGGCGATTACATGCAGATCCCACCGATGTATTCAGCCATCAAGGTGAATGGTAAGAAGCTCTATGAACTGGCAAGAGCCGGACAGGTCATTGAGAGGGATCCGAGACCGGTCACGATACATGGGATTACTATACAGTCAGTAGAACTCCCGAGAGTGACATTTGATGTGAGCTGTTCCAAGGGAACATACATCAGAAGCCTGTGCAGGGATATAGGAGAAAAGCTTGGCTGCGGTGCTGTGATGGAGAAGCTTGTCAGAACCGAGGTGAAGGGCTTTACTATAGAAGAAAGTCTGACGCTTGATGAGGTGGAGAAGGCAAGGGATGACGGGACACTCATGCAGCATATATTAACAACGGATAAGCTCATGCCGGGTATACCGGAGCTTCATATAGCTGAGAAGGGTGTTAAGCTTCTGGCAAATGGAAATAAGCTCAGTGCGGATGCATTTGCCGAGAATAAGATACACAGGGATACCTATGTCAAGGTGTTCGATGAGAATGGAAGATTTGCGGCACTGTATGAATACAGCGATGAGAAGAGGCAGTATGTGCCATTTAAGATGTTTCCGGTGAGTAATTAAGGACAGACAGTTATGATTCATATAAAGGACACGAAGAAGGTAAAACTGAATAGCACAGAGCGCACGGCGGTTGCCCTGGGCAAGTTTGATGGTATCCATCAGGGACACATGCTGTTGATAGAGCAGGTGTTGAAGCTTCAGAGACAGGGATATATGGGCGTTGTGTTCACATTTGACATGAGGGAGAATCATGTGTTTGATGTGAGCAATATGAAGACCATATACACATCTGACGAGAAGGCACAGGTGGTATCGGATACCGGAGTTGACGTCCTGGTTGAATATCCGTTTGACGATGCATTTGCGGCTACAGAGCCGAAGGCGTTCATCAGAGATGTTCTGGTGGACATGATGCGGGCCGGATATGTCGTGGTTGGAAGCGATTACAGATTCGGCAGAGACAGAAAGGGCGATGTGGATACCCTCAGAAGCTATGCGGACGAGTATGGATATAAGGTCATAGTCATAGACAAGCTGGAACAGGATGACGAGGTGGTCAGCTCAACTGTCATCAGGAAGAATATTTCTGAGGGAGATGTGAGGTCGGTCATTCCGATGCTCGGCAGACCGTACAGTATGACAGGTGAAGTGGTGTCCGGTAAACAGCTTGGAAGGACAATAGGAATACCGACTGCGAATATGCTGCCGGAGGAGCGCAAGCTGTACCCGCCGGCTGGTGTGTATGCTTCAAGGATCAGGATAATCCGGGGGAAGCATACGGGACATGAGGATCCTTTCAGAGTCTATATGGGAATCACCAACATAGGAGACAATCCTACAGTCAACGACAAGGGAAATATCACCATAGAGACGAATATCTTCGACTTTGACAGGAACATATATGGACAGGTCATCAAGGTGGAGCTTATCGAGCAGATCCGAGGTGAGAAGAAATTTGGAAGCCTAGATGAGCTCAAGGCCCAGATGGCAAATGACATAGAAACTTCAAAAAGAATACTTGCTAATAAAGTATTGGTAAAATAGCACAGAAAACATTGGTAATTATGCGCATAAATAATGACGGATTATTGGGTCGCATGAAGATGTTTTCTGTGCTATATTTTTAATAATAGGGTATTTTTTAGGAGGAAAAAGGAAGTACAAGGAGGAAAAGTAAAATGAGAAAGAAAGCAGCGAGCAGGATCCTGGCATATGTTCTCACCTTATGCATGATCATCGGCAGTATAACCTGGCCGGAGATCACAGCTAAGGCGGAGAGCATCACAAAGGATCTGAAACCGGACACCGGCTGGAAGACGGTGACTGCGGCAACAGATGAGTGGAGTGATTATGGAAAGGCGGAGATCAGATTTTCGCCTTCATCAGATCTGGCATCCATGAAGGCTATTGCGGATGCGGGATATAAGACGCTCAAGATCACATATGCGGTTGACACATTTACCGCTGCAAGTGGACAGAATGCGGGAGTTATGCCATTTGCGTCATATGGATCTTCATGGTCAAATAATGACAAGTGGATCGATCTGTCCAAGACCGGTCAGTTTGAGACCGTACTTGATCTGTCATCTATCAGCACAACAAGCACGGAGAAGGTGGCATTTGGAATACAGGTTGCCAATCTTCAGGAAAACAGCACGATCAAATTCAGGATCGTGTCAGCGGTTCTCTCAGGAACAAAGAGCACCTCTGGTGGTTCATCAGGGGAGTCAGGCGGTTCAGGCGACAGCGGATCAGGCAGTGCGGACCTTGATTCAATTGGAAACACAAGTTCAAGCGTAACCGCAAGTCTTGCTGATGGAGATGGAACAGCCAAGGGAGACGGCTACTACGAGACAGAGATAACGATAAATAACAAGAGCAATTCATACATAGCAGACTGGATAGCGGTGGCTGATGTGAATGGTTCGGTAACTGCAGTTAAGGATTACAGCAGCTGGTCAGCTCTCAAGGGTGTATTCAGTGATGGAAAGCTGTACATATATCCAAACACATCCAAGAAGTCAGGTGCGGTAAATGCTGGATCGAGCGTGAGATATTCAAAGCTTGGCTACACAGGTACGGCAAACGGTGTGTCTATAACAGGTGTCAAGGTGTACTACAGCTCACAGTCAGGTGCATTTGACTCATTTATCGGTTCACTTTCATCATCATCTGGCGGAGCCGGGGACAACACAGGTGAGATCAATACGGATGTTGAGTACAACTATGCAAAGCTTCTTCAGGAGTCACTGTATCTTTATGATGCGAATATGTGCGGAAGTGATGTATCTGCAAAGAGTGAGTTTTCTTGGAGATCAAACTGCCATACTGAGGATGCAAAAACAACATATAATGGAAAGACTGTGGATGTCAGCGGTGGATACCATGATGCGGGAGATCATGCCAAGTTTGGTCTGCCACAGGCATATTCGGCTACAGTTCTAGGACTTGCGCACATGGAGTTTGCCGAGGCATTTGCGGATACTGCTACAGAGGCACACTATAAGAGGATCATGGACAGATTCGTTGCTTATTTCGAGAGATGCACAGTCCTTGGAAGTGATGGCTCGGTTCAGGCTTTCTGTTATCAGGTCGGTGATGGAAATGTCGATCATGGATACTGGGGAGCTCCGGAAAAGCAGTCATCAAGAAGTGGACAGGCAACATTCACATCTGATTCGGATACGTGTACAGATATCGTTTCAGAGACAGCGGCGGCACTTGCGGCATATTATATAAATTACAAGGATAAGAAAGCGCTTTCCTATGCGGAGAAGCTTTTCACATATGCGGATACTAAGGCTAAGAAGAACAGCTCGGGTCCGGCATCAACTTTCTATAGCTCAGATTCATGGGAAGATGACTATGCCCTTGCGGCGGCTCTTCTGTACAAGGCTACAGGTAAATCGGCATATGCAACAAAATACAATAATGTATATGGTGGCAGAACAAATCCTAACTGGGCTCTTTGCTGGAACAATGTGGCTCAGGCGGCTCTGCTTTACAGTCCTAACTCATCAAAGAAGAGTGTGTTTGTAGAGAACCAGTCAGGACTTATAGCGAGCAAGACACAGTCAGGAGATAACAACTTCTGTCTGATAGATAGCTGGGGATCGGCGAGATATAACACCGCTCATCAGATGACAGGTCTCATGTATGACACGATATATGGAAAGACTGATTATTCATCATGGGCAAATGGTCAGATGAAGTACATACTTGGCAACAATGCTGGTTCAAAGTGTTTCGTTGTAGGTTACAACAAGTATTCATCAAAGTACCCTCATCACAGAGCCTCAAGCGGATATCAGGGTTCTGTAACTGGAAATGCATATACAAAGCAGGCACATGTACTAGTCGGCGCTTTGGTTGGCGGTCCGGCGGGTTCGAGTACATCCTATGTAGATAGCTCAGAAGATTATAACCAGAACGAGGTTGCACTGGACTATAATGCAAGCCTTGTGGGTGCAGCAGCCGGACTTTATCTGTATGTAAAGAACAGCGGAACAGAAGAGGAGAAGGCAGCACAGAAGGTAGTTCCAAAGAGCGAGGTGTCGTCAGAGCTCAGGACGATAAGCGGGGAGTCAGGTGGAGGCATGACAACAGAGGACGACACGAAGGATCCTTCAACTGGCTCAACTGGATCGGCCGGCTCAACCGGATCAACAACGGGTTCAACGTCTGAGAAAGACACAGAGGCTCCGTCAGAGACACCAGCCGTAAAGGTTACAGGAATCTCATTTGACAAGACATACATAACACTTAATGTGGGTGACAGTGATGAGATCAAGGCAACGATAACACCTGCTGATGCAAAAGATACATCCCTTGTGTGGTCAAGTTCAGATAAGGCTAAGGTATCCGTACAGAATGGCAAGATTACAGCCCTCGCAGCCGGAACGGCAACTATCACAGCTACGGCTAAGGATGGTTCGGGAATAAAGGCGGCGTGTGTTGTCAAAGTGCTCACTCCTGGAAAGCTGTCATGTAGCAGTGCTGACACGTCATGGACAGACCTCGTATATGGCTATTCAAATGCGAATCATGCAGCTATTGAACTGTCAAACTCCGGGGAGACAACCCTTACAGATGTAAAGGCCAAGCTTAAGGATGGAACGGCATTCCAGATCGTTTCATCACCGGCAGGGCAGATTTCTGCAGGAAATAAAACAACAGTAGTTGTAAAACCGGTAAATGGACTTGGTGCCGGAAGCTACAGCGATACACTGGTTATATCATCAGCAAATGGCTCAGCGAACATAACACTCAAGGCGACAGTGGCAAAGGGAGAAAATACCGCAGTTGTCACTGTGACAAAGACATCAGTAACATCTGATGCGGTGACTGTCAGCGGCAAGGTGTCAGGTATAGTGGGTGAGATCGAGTATGCAATATCCAGTGAAAAGGATGCTGATGCATCAAAGCTTGTATGGCAGAATGGTGCTCAGTTTACCGGATTCAAGGAATTTACTACATATTATGTATATGGCAGGGTAAAAGAAACTGCAAATGTCAAGGCTGGTCAGATCAGCCAGGCACTTGAGGTGACTACACCTTTATCAGATCCTTTCGTAATTGACATCGGAAGACTGAATGACAGCAGATATGTTGGAGCATTCACAGACAGTGAGGAAAATCCAACTGTAAAGGTATCACAGTCTGGTGGAATCATATCAGTTTCATTTACCGAGAATAAGGATTACACGATCACAGGAAATGGTGAGGATGTAATTGTAGATACCGGAAATGCAAGTGGAATAACCGTGGACAATGCTACTGTAAAGAAGATCACGGTTCGTCCGGGCAATTCTGAAACATTTGTCATAAAGGTAAGCGGAGAAAATAAGATTGCTGATGGTATAACATGCGTCAGCGATAACAGTAACGCAGCGGATGTAAAGGTATCTGGAAAGGATACATCTTCCAAGATATCAGCGACAACCCCGGGTGCGTCTGCGATCAAGACAGATGGAAATCTTGAGATAGACAACATACAGATAAAGTCCGATGGTAAGGGAATCGAATCTGCGGGAACTGTGAAGATAGCAGGTGGAAGCAACAGCATAGATTCTGTATCTTCGGCAATATCGGCATCGGATGTGGAGATCACAGGAGGCTCTGTTGATGCAAAGTCATCAGGACTTGGCGATGGGGAGTCGGTAATCTCAGCAGACAATTCTATCAAACTGGTTGGTGGAAGTGTTACGGCGGATGCATCCGGATCAACCGGTGGAAATTCATTTGGCGTAAAGTCAGATGATGGAACGATCATTGTTGATGGCGATGTGTCAATAGGTGGAGATCCAATTTATTCCAAGGATCCGGTAGACAGCAAGGGCGACAGTGTAACCATGGTAAAGGTTGTGTTCACAGATGAGAATGGCAACCAGTTGTATGCGTCATCTGTAAACAAGGGATCAACTCTTGATCTGTCGAAAATAAATATCACCATGTCTGATGGTACTGATTACAAGACATCGAGGGCTGGATATGCGCTGGCATGGCAGGATGAAGCCGGAACAAGCTATAATGCTGATTCTGCATACGGCGCTGTATCAGAGGATATAACATTTAAGGCTGTATGGACATGGATAGTTGTGGATATAAGCGTTGATGCAAATATTACATTTGCGGCAACTGGAAATGCTTCGTACAAGACTACATATACAGGCGCAGCGATAAGACCGGCCGTAAAGGTTGTATCACGTGGAAGAACACTTGATGCGGGAACTGACTATATAGTTTCATATAGCAGCAATACCAATGCCGGTACAGCAAAGGTAGTTGTCAAAGGTCAGGGCAGATATAAGGGCTCGAAGACTTTTACATTTGCAATAAACAAGCAGGCGATAAGTAAAGCCTCTGTGACAATCACAAAGTCGGCTGTATATACAGGCAAAGCAATAACACCAGCGGTGAAGGTTACCTGCGGCAAGCGGACACTCACAGCGGGCAAGGATTACAGAGTTGCATATTCGTCAAATAAAGACTTTGGCAAGGCAAAAGTTGTGATAATGGGAATCGGTAATTACAGTGGAACACAGACAAAGTATTTTGACATAACTGCGGCTGTGGGTAAGATCTATGCAAATGGAAATTACAAGTACAAGATCACAAATGCATCCCTGAATGGCAAGGGAACGGTAACTCTCGTATCTGTTGTCAAGAAGACCAAGACAGTTGTGGTTCCTGACACTATAAAGCTTGGTGGCAAGACATTTAAGGTCACAGCGATAGGAAAAGCGGCGTTCAAGAAGAATGTAAAGGTTACAAAGGTGACCTTGGGCAAAAACGTCAAGACTATAGGTGCCAAGGCGTTCTATGGATGTAAGAAGCTCAGGACAGTAGTGATAAAGAATACACAGATGACAGGAAAAACAGTTGGATCTGGTGCATTTACAGGGACATACGCCAAGATGACCGTCAAGGTTCCGTCGAAGAAGCTTAAGAGTTATAAGACAATCCTTCTGAAAAGAGGAGTGTCAAAGAAAGCAGTCATAAAGAAATAAAGGCTCAATAAAATAAAGAATAATTGGAGATCCGGGGTGGTTCATATGATCCCGGATCTTTTTTGTGCGTATGGAGGTGACCGAAGTTCGATTTGACATGGGTAAAAATATGTGTATAATATCGTTAGCATTCTAATAATTAGAATTATAACTATCTGGAGAGGAGAATCCATATGGACGAACATACAAAATCCATACATTATCTGCTGATGGCGGATCATTTCATGGTGCAGAAGGCATTGCTGAGTCAGATAAAGGATACAGAGCTCACCATGGGACAGCCCAAGGTGCTGGACTATCTGAAGGATCATGATGGGGCGTGCCAGAAGGATATCGCGGCGGGATGTCATATAGAGCCGGCATCGATAACCGCTGTGTTGAGTGGCATGGAGAATAAAGGTTATATACAGAGAAGTACAAAGTCAGGGGACAGAAGATCCCTGTACGTGTATTTGACAGATAAGGGCAGAGAGTATGTGGAGATGCTCAATAAGAAGTTTGACTTAGTTGAATCTGTGGCACTGAGGGGATTTACCGCGGAAGAGACGGAAGAATTGCAGTCACTTCTTGTAAGGGTGTACGACAATATGAAGGGCAGCGAAAAAGACAACAGAAAAGAGGAACGTAAGAGATGAAGAACATGAAGGTAAGAATCCCAATGTATTTTGTTGGACTGTTTATTATGACTATAGGAATAGCACTTTCAGTCAAATCCAATCTGGGAGTGTCACCGGTGAGCTCTATACCATATACGATGACATGTGTATGGGGAATCGAGATGGGAAAGGCAACGATCATATTCCATGCGGCATTGGTGCTTATACAGATCATTATACTTCGAAAGAATTTCAAACCGATAAATCTCCTTCAGATAGTGGTTGGAGTAGTATTTGGATACTTCACGACATTCTGCAATTATCTTGCCACATTTCTGCCATCAACAGATAACATAGTTGTCAGGGTTGTTTTGATGCTTGTGAGTACCATATTCATAGCAGGCGGAATATTCTTTTATCTGCCGGCGAATCTTATCCCACTTGCCGGGGAGGGTGTTATGCAGGCTGTCTCAGAGGGCACACACATTGAATTTTCAAAGGTAAAGATCGGATTTGACTGTTCTATGGTGGCTGTGTCGGTCGTAACATGTCTGATCTGCATACATAGTCTTGGAAGCGTGGGCGCCGGTACTGTTATTGCCGCATTCCTTGTTGGATTCAATCTTGGCAAGTTGAATAAGGCATTTGGCGGAAAACGAGATAAACTTCTTGGAAAGCACACATACACTGAGGAGGAAGTGCTCAGGGAGAGAATGGAGCAATTGCATTAGGACTTTTGGATAAAATTGTATCGTATAAACTATTTTATAATGGTAATCAAAATTACCAATTAGAACTGCAATCTGCCTGCACTGTATTTGAAGTCGTCGAAATCATCGGGTATCCGTGAGAGTTCGTCTATGTGTGCCTGACTGTCATATGGCTCATTTGCATTTATATGATGTTCCATATCTGTTATTTTCCCTTCATAAATGGCTAGCCTGGGGAGTTTTATTTGTTTGCTTTTGATATTCCGTGGTGTATAATTTATAGCATGATAAATAAAAATTTGCGCATAGGAGGAGAGGGAAGATGGCTGATAAGAATACTGCTGAAATAGGCTTTGAAAAACAGATTTGGGATGCGGCATGTGTACTTCGTGGAAATCTGGATGCATCAGAGTATAAAAGTGTTGTGCTTGGTCTGATTTTCTTGAAATACATATCGGATAGATTCGATGAGAAATATAATGAACTTGTGGAAGAAGGAGACGGATTTGAGGAAGATGTAGATGAATATACATCAGAAGGTATCTTCTTTGTACCTGCAGGAGCACGTTGGAAGGATATAGCTGCAAATGCGCATACTCCGGAGATAGGAACAATAATAGATAATGCAATGCGAGCGATAGAGAAAGAAAATAAGAGACTTAAGGATATTCTTCCTAAGAATTTTGCCAGACCAGAGCTTGATAAGAGGCGCCTTGGGGATGTAGTAGACTTATTTACAAATATTCAGATGATTGAACATGGGAACGAGAAGGACATCCTTGGTCGAACATATGAATATTGTCTGTCAATGTTTGCCGAGCAGGAAGGCAAGCGTGGAGGAGAATTCTTTACTCCGTCATGTGTTGTGCGTACTCTCGTGGAAGTTCTCAAACCATTCAAAGGTCGTGTGTATGATCCGGCATGTGGATCAGGCGGTATGTTTGTTCAGTCGGCGAAGTTCATAGAAAAGCATAGTGGAAATATAAGTGATATATCAATATATGGTCAGGATTCCAATCCAACGACATGGAAGATGGCTCAGATGAATCTTGCTATACGAGGAATAGAGCCTGATTTGGGATCTTATGCAGCAGATACATTCCTTGAAGATCGTCATCCAACATTGCGCGCGGATTACATCATGGCAAATCCGCCATTTAACCTTTCAAACTGGGGAGCGGATAAGTTAAAAGATGATGTACGTTGGAAGTATGGAATGCCACCGGCAGGAAATGCAAACTTTGCATGGCTGGAGCATATGATATATCATCTTGCGCCGTCAGGAAAGATAGGTATGGTTCTTGCAAATGGATCTCTGTCATCACAGTCTGGTGGAGAGGGAGAAATCCGTAAGAATATAATAAATGCTGATTTGGTAGAGTGCATCGTTGCTATGCCAACTCAGTTATTCTACACAACTCAGATTCCGGTATCATTGTGGTTCCTTAATAAACAGAAAAAACAGTCTGGCAAAACTTTGTTCATAGATGCTCGTAAGATGGGGACGATGGTTAGCCGCAAGCTCAGAGAGCTCACAGATGAAGATATTCAGAAAATAGCAGATGCATATACAGCATTTGTCGATGGAACTCTTGAAGATGTGAAGGGATTCTGTGCAGTTGCAGATATTGCAGAGATTGAAAAACAGGATTTCATACTTACTCCGGGTAGATATGTAGGAATAGAAGAGCAGGAGGATGATGGCGAGCCGTTCGAGGAGAAGATGACAAGGCTTACATCGGAACTGTCTGAATTGTTTGATAAGAGTCATGAGTTGGAGGATGAGATTAGGCGCAAACTTGGTGCTTTAGGATATAAAATATAATTTGAGGATTATTGCAATTTGTACTTTTGGGGGACTTGTTTGAAAGAAGAAAACATAAAAGATTTAATGAATTGTAAATCTCTAGACGAATTTTTTGCAAGGTTTTTTGGATTGAGTTTCCAAGAAAGAATGTCAGTACTAGGGAATGAGTATACTGTTCCAGCAGGAACAATTTTATATAGGGCAAGGAAATATAATGGGATTCCTTTGGTAAATGAGAATGAATGGTGGTTGGCACCTCCTAAATATGTAAAAAGGGGGAGGTTTAATTACGATAGAAAACCTATATTATATTTGGGAACGATGGAATTTGTGTTACCTAGAGAGATTGGTCTGAAACCTGGGGATTCATATTATCTTGCAAAATACGAATGTGTAACTGGATTTAAGGTGGGGTCTTTATTAAAGACAAATAGTTTAGTGACTCATGTATTGCATAAGGTGGCAATGGCAATAGAAAATGATTCTAAACTGACAGAAAATGAGAGAAAAAACTTGAGAGTTAGATTTGATGAGATAACGCCAATGAGAATTTTGGATGATTATAATTCGCCATTTTATTTGCACCGTTGTATGAAAAAAGATTTGTATATGGTAACAAATAGACTTGCAGATTTGATTATGCAAAAATCTCCATGTGGAATTAGATATTGTTCTTGCTTTATTCCAACAGAAATGTCAGGGGGACCACAAATAATTACCCTAGACGGAGAGATAGAAGGAAATTATGCTTTGACAGAAAAAGGCATTTCAAATTTGAGATGGTTAGGATGTGAAAGAAAAATGTATACAGAAGAAGATTATAAGAGAGATATGAGTATGTGGATTAATATTGTAAATAATTCTATGGATAAAGAGGATACATAAATATATATTAGTAGTATTTATCTAAAAATATAGTTAGGATAGAAAAGGTAGATAAATTGATGGATTTTGTAAAAAAAACCTTGGGGGACCTTACAGTAGGAAAAGGTCAATATGGTATAGGCGCTTCAGCTGTTGATTATTCAGAAGACTTATATACATATTTGAGAATTACGGATATAAATGATGATGGAACTTTGAATGTGAATAATTTAAAATCTATAAATGATAAAAATGCAGAACGATATTTACTGCAACCGAATGATATTGTTTTTGCAAGAACTGGAAATAGTACTGGACGGAATTATTTTTATGATGGAACAGATGGAATATTGGTATATGCAGGTTTTCTAATAAAATTTAGTATTGATTCAAGCAAGGTGAATCCTAAGTATATAAAATATTATTGCATGTCAGATGAATATAAAGGGTGGGTACAAGGGCATTTAACAGGAAGTACAAGAGGAAACATAAATGCTCAAACATATGCAAATATGGAAATAAGTATCCCTCCAAGAGAACAGCAAAATAGGATTGTTAGTATTTTGGAAGAATTAGAGAGAAAAAGAAAAAATAATATTGCGATAAATAGGAATTTGTCGGAGCAGGCAAAAATTCTTTATAAAGAATGGTTTATAGATTTTGGACCGTTTGAAGGAGAGATGCCGGGTGATTGGCATTTGGGCACTGTCGAGGAAATTATAGAACTTCATGATTCAAAGCGTAAGCCACTGTCTGGCAGGCAGAGAGATGATATGGAGAAGATATATCCTTACTACGGGGCTACATCAATCATGGATTATGTAGATAATTATATCTTCGATGGAATCTATTTACTTCTTGGAGAAGATGGTTCTGTAATTGATACAGAAGGATATCCTATTCTTCAGTATGTATTTGGAAAATTCTGGCCTAATAATCATGCACACGTTATAACTGGGGAAAAGGGATTTTCTGTTGAGATGCTGTATTTGCTATTTAGTTTGACAAATGTTCAAAGTATTGTTACAGGAGCTGTTCAGCTAAAAATAAGCCAGCAAAATCTTAAAACTGTAGAAGTGGTAATACCATCTTATGAAGCTATTACTGAATTTGATGAAATGATTCAACCTATTTTTAGGGAGATTCGTAGATTGAGAACGGAAAATGATAAGTTGACAACATTAAGAGATAACTTACTTCCAAAACTTATGTCAGGCGAGCTTGACGTATCGGATTTGGATATTTAGTTACTCCGACAAATGGTAATAGAATACATTATACTCAAACAATAAAAACGATATATTTGACATAAAAGCGGTTGAATGCTAATATAAGTGTAAAGAGGTGCTACCGATAGACGGTTAGCCCTGATATTGTTGACAAGAAATA
>ENA-OOQG01000476-OOQG01000476.1-human-gut-metagenome-genome-assembly--contig:-NODE-476-length-14389-cov-2.243407_pt1 | contig 14389 bp, 10 predicted proteins | sample MGYA00241085_ERZ501155 | MGnify/ENA primary metagenome ERZ501155 (study PRJEB25962, sample SAMEA2042438) | human gut metagenome | biome: human gut; feature: human-associated habitat; material: faeces...
GTACAGGCCACCGGCAGCTAAAGCCTGTTACCTTCTTTTGGAAACACTATCGTGGGCTTATACGACTTCGCTTCCTCAAAATCCATCAGGGCGTATGATATTATTATGCAAACATCACCAACCTGGACTTTGCGCGCAGCAGCACCGTTGAGGCAAATAGCCCCCGAACCACGCTCTCCTTTAATAATATATGTCTCAAACCGCTCACCGTTATTGTTATCGACAATCTGGACTTTCTCTCCGGCTATCATGCCGGCAGCATCCATGAGGTCTTCATCAATGGTGATGCTACCCATATAGTGCAGGTTGGATTCGGTTACGCGGGCGCAGTGGATTTTAGACTTCAGTACTTCAATTTGCATGATGATTGCTTATATACTTTTTGTAATTGTAAGGTTGTCAGTTTCGCGCTTCTTTTATCCCTTGTAGCGTATGTGGTCAATCAGACGGATGGGGCGGTGTCCGCAATATACGGTGATGCATCCCACTACGGAGTCGGCGTCTGTCCAGTTGGCGATAGGTTGCAGGGTGTTTCCATCCACAATTTGGTAGTATTCCACTTCCAGTCCGTCAATTCCGTTAATCTGTTCAATTACATTTTGGGTAGTTTCCTCTACGCTGTGTCGTTCGGCATACGGCAGACTGTTCTTGAGCACGCGATAAATATTGGCGGCAATGTGTCGCTCGTCTTCAGTCAGGAGCGTGTTGCGGCTGCTGCGTGCCAGTCCTGATTCTTCGCGGATAACCGGACACGGACATATATTAACGGGCAGTTTGAGGTCGGCCACCATGGCGCGGATGACAGCAATTTGCTGATAGTCCTTTTCGCCGAAGTATGCCTTGTCGGGCTGTACGTACATGAATAATTTGCTGACAATCTGACAAACTCCGTTGAAATGTCCCGGACGGTATTTTCCTTCCATTACCGTGTCGATGGGCGGATAGCTGAATGTGCGTGTGTCGGGTTCAGGATAAATCTCTTCAACCGAAGGGGCAAAAACGATGTCGGCTCCCAGTTTTTCCAAAAGCTGGCAATCAGCTTCCAGTGTGCGCGGATAGTTGGCCAGGTCGGTCTTGTCGTTGAATTGAGTAGGATTGACAAATACGCTTACTACGGTAATGTCATTCTCTTTTACGCTGCGGCTGACCAGCGAGGCGTGGCCTTCGTGCAGGGCTCCCATAGTCGGAACAAGGCCAATGCTGCGGCCTGCTTGGCGGGCTGCTTGTAATGAAAGGTTCAGCTCGCTGACGGTTTCTACAATTTTCATTTTTTGCATGATTGGCTTTGGGGCATATATGTCATACTGCGTCCGTCGTTTTTGGGGGTCTCAGTTGAGAGTTGTGCGGAAACAACCTTCTGCATAAGACGAAAGAAACGTATGGACGGTTAGGACACTTGTGCTTCCCAAAAATTGAATTTTATTTTTTGCGGTGCAAAGTAACAGAATATTTATGAAATACCGAAGCGCAAAACTCAATAATCATGTGATAACCCCTCCGGAAGATATTAAAAAGGTAAAAATCAATGCTATTCGTCAAAAAATTAGTAACTTTGCACCGTTTGTAGTCACTTATCAAAAAGAATGAAGGCTAAAAGAATATTATTCATTAATCAGGAAATGACTCCTTATCTGCCGGAAACTCACGCTTCAAAAGTAGGTTTCACATTGCCGCGTGAAGTGCAGGAAGGAGGCCGTGAAATCAGAACATTTATGCCTCGTTGGGGCAATATCAACGAACGCAGAAACCAGTTGCATGAGGTAATCCGCCTGTCGGGAATGAACATTATCATTGACGATACCGATCACCCTCTGATTATCAAGGTTGCTTCAATCGGCGCAGCGCGCATGCAGGTTTACTTTATTGACAATGACGATTATTTCCTGAAGCGTGGAATGATGTGCGACGACGAGAACAATGAATATGCCGACAATATTGAACGTGCCGTATTTTTTGCGCGAGGCGTGCTTGAAACGGTCAAGAAATTGCGTTGGGTTCCCGATGTGGTTCATTGCCAGGGATGGATGTCGGCCGTTGCACCATTGTATCTGAAAACGGTGTTCAGCGAAACGCCGGCCTTTGCCAACACGAAGGTGGTATTTTCAACCTATAAGGAATTCCCACAAATGACGCCACCGGCTAATTTTAAGGATGCCCTGATGTTTAAGAATGTGGATGAAAAGTTCATTGATTCACTCGGTTTGGATTTTTCTTCCTCAGAGGCGCTTTTGCAGTTGGCAGTCCGTTTTTCCGACGGACTTATACAAATGGAAAAAGGAGCGACTCCGGAGTTGACCAAAGAAGCTCACAAACAGAATATTCCGGTGTTGACATACCCCGGAGTAGCAAAACTTACGGAAAAAGTGTCGGAATTCTATGAAAGTCTTTATGATGGCGTAGAAAACGAAGACGATTCCGAAGCATAAGATGCATTGATAATTTTCTTTATTTATTAGGTTGCTGTGAAAACAATATTTCGTTTCCGTACATGGATGGGCATAGCCTTGCTTGCCATTTCGGGCTTTTGCGTATCGTGTGATGACGATACGGCAAGTATCGGCTCTTCACTTATGCCGGGGGGCGATGCTATGTTGGTGTCTGAGGGTGCTTATAACGTATTGACTCGTTCCGTACGGGTTGATTCAGTCTATGCCAATACCAATGCCTGCTATTTGGGCCGTATTGTCGATCCCGAAACCAATAGCGTAACAACTTGTGACTTTTTGGCACAGTTTAATTTGCTGGATAATTTTTCTCTGCCCAAATATGACGCCATGATGCATGATGCGAGCGGGCAAGTAGTGGCTGACTCCTGCCAATTGCGCGTCTTCGTATCCAGCTATCAGGGTGATTCGCTGGCTCCTATGAAAATGTTGGTGCAGGAACTTGATACCAGCCGGGTGATGGAGGAAAACGTAAAGTATTATTCAAACATCAATCCGCAGGACTATGTCAATCCGAATGGAGGAATCCGCAAAACCTTGATGTATACAGTCCGGGATTTGAGCCTGGCTGATTCCATACTGAACTCCTCAAGTTATTATACAAATATCAAAGTAAAGCTTCCGGATTCATATGGCAGTTATCTGCTAAATACCTATTATGAACATCCGGAATTCTATACCAACAGTTATGAATTCTTGCATCACGTTTGTCCGGGATTTTATTTCAAGACAGAAGGCGGAGTGGGCGTGTTGGTTGAGGTAGATGTGTCTACTCTCGATTTGTTCTTCCGATATAAGACAAAGAAAAGCAGCGAATCAACAGAGAATGATACTATTGTTGACGGTTTTGTCCGGCTTGGTGCCACGGAGGAAGTATTGCAGAATACCAGTGTCTCTTCTACCGGATTGAATGATTTGGCAAGTGATGCAAATTGCACATATCTGAAAACTCCTTCAGGCATTTTGACAGAAGTAACATTGCCTATTGATGAAATAGTAGGAGGTGAACATTATAATGACACAATTAATAATGCTTCATTCTCGTTGGCTCGTATGAACAATCTGGGGGACAATGAATTTTCGCTTTCTGCTCCAACCAATGTTCTTCTGGTCAGAAAAAAAGACTATTACGGATTCTTTGAGAATGAAGAACTTCCGGATAGCAAGACTTCATTTATTACCTCTTTTTCTTCGTCAACCAATGCTTATACCTTCAGTAACATTTCTCGGTTGATAACTATTTGTAAGAATCAGCGTGACCAGGATGCCGGCGTAACGCCTTCGGACACTGAAGCCGAACGTGAAGCCAAATACGCAAGTTGGGAGCAGGAGAATCCGGATTGGAATAAGTTCTATATAGTTCCGGTAAAGGCCGAATACAGTACGGTTACGACAGGTGTCGGTACCTCGTCACAAAAACTATTACGCGTGCGTAATGAAATGGGATTATACAGTACGCGTCTGATACGTGGAGATGAAGATGGGAAAATACAGATTTCTGTAATATATAGCAAGTTTGCAAAATAAGAAATCAGCAGGAAGTCGAATCCGACTTCCTGCTGATTTCTTATGGAACGTCCGTAAAATCTTATTTGGAATCGTAGTTGTGCTGAAAAGTTTGCACTGTAATCATGCATTCTTTTCTATATAAGCTTTTTGGATGTAGATATTTTCAATGGGACGGTCTTTTCGAGTTTCTGTATTTTCAATGGACGTAACGATATCCATTCCGTCTATTACTTCACCGAACACGGTGTATTCACCGTCCAAATGTGGAGCACCTCCTATTAAAGCATAAGTTGCTTCTTGTTCGGAATTAAATTTTTCCGGGGCGTGTTGTGCTACGGTTTTTTCAGCCTGTAATTGCAGGTTCTTCAAAAGAGTCTGGAGTTTTTCTTGATTACCGGAGCGGCGAAGCAGGAACAATTCCTTCATGTGACTGCGTGAAATATTTTCAAGACATTCTTCCACTTTCTGCTGATAGATTGATTCATATAGTTTGTTTAATTGTTCCTCATCATAGATTTTCCCTGTGACGATATAAAATTGGGTTGAATTTGAGGCTTTTTCTGGATTTGTTTCATTTCCCAAACGTGCTGCAGCCAGCGCTCCTCTCTTATGGAAATGTTTGGGATATACAATCTCTGCAGGAATGGTGTAGTCGTATTGACGAGCATCTGTGGTTGAACGCATATTGGCTGGTTTGGATGCAGGATCACCTGCTTGAATCATGAAATTTCTGATTACGCGGTGAAACAGCACCTGCTCGTATACGCCGTTATTTACCAGTTTGATAAAGTTGTCTCTGTGCTGTGGTGTGTCGTTATAGAGTTTGACGCGAATATTTCCCATAGAAGTTTCAATACGTACAATAGTTTCTTGTTCCATCATAATGCTTTTTTATTATCTTGTCAACTGTTTTTTGCAAAGATAAGGCTTTTGTTTGATTCGGGATCTGTAAATATGAAACTCCCCACCGGATAGTTTAGTAATTAATCCGTATCTTTGTCGAAGTAAAGATTCAGAAAAAAATGAGAGCCATGATTTTTGCGGCCGGTATGGGGACGCGTCTGAAACCCCTTACTGACCATATGCCCAAGGCTTTGGTTCCTGTGGGCGGGAAGCCTTTGCTGGACATTCAGATAGAGAAACTGAAAGCTGTGGGCTGTACGGATATCGTAGTAAATATCCATCATTTTGCCAATCAGATTGAGCAGCACGTAAAAGAGCGCGACTGGGGGGTGAACATCCAACTTTCAGATGAGCGTTCATTGTTGCTTGATACAGGTGGAGGGCTGAAAAAAGCTTCTGCATTGTTCGGAGCAGATGATTCCCCGGTGTTGATTCATAATGTGGATATTTTGAGCAATGCTGATCTCCGAACTCTTTATAAGTTGGGGGAGCAGCATGATGCGGTGGTGTTGGTCAGCGATCGTCCGACACAGCGTTATTTGCTTTTTGATGACCGGTTGAATTTGGTAGGTTGGACGCACGTAGGAACAGGTGAAGTGCGTACGCCTTTTGAAAAACTGGATGTGAAGCAATGCCGCAAATTGGCCTTTGCCGGAATTCATGTATTCTCGCCAAGGTTGTTTCTCGAGATGCAGTCGTGGCCGGAAAAATTTTCGATAATAGACTTTTATTTGTCAGTGTGCGGCAAGTATGATATTTACGGATGTTATGACGCCTCGTTGCGTTTGCTGGATGTGGGTAAACAAGATACTTTGAAAATAGCGAATGATTTTGCGATGAAATATATGGGTAAAATCTGATGATTATGGGGCAGAAAAACAAAAGCAGAGTTCTTTTTTTCAATTATTTATTTGTACTTTTGTAGGGCAATCTAAATAATGAGTAAACACAAATCATCATTAAAAATAAAAATACATGACACTTATTAAATCAATCTCAGGTTTTCGTGGAACTATCGGAGGAAAGCCGGGTGATACGTTGAATCCGCTTGACATTGTAAAATCTGTTTCTGCTTACGGAATGTTGCGTCGCAATATCAAGGGATATGCTCACAAAATTGTGGTGGGTCGCGATGCCCGTATTTCCGGCGAAATGGTTTCTCACGTAGTATGTGGCACACTTATCGGTATGGGATTTGACGTACTCAATATCGGATTGGCCTCAACACCTACTACCGAGTTGGCTGTAACGATGGAAAAAGCATGTGGTGGTATTATCATTACTGCCAGTCATAATCCGCGTCAATGGAATGCCTTGAAGTTCTTGAATGAGCGAGGCGAGTTCCTTCCGGCTGACGAGGCTGCCGAAGTGGTACGCTTAGCCAATAATTGCGATTTTGATTATGCTGATGTTGATCACATGGGTAATTATACCAAGAACTTCTATTATGACCAGCGTCACATTGATTTGGTGAAGAACCTCGAACTTGTAGATGTTGATGCCATCCGCAAAGCCAATTTCCGTGTTGCTATCGATACGGTAAACTCTGTCGGTGGTATTATCCTGCCCAAGTTGTTGGGCCAGTTGGGCGTGACCAAAGTTACCGGTCTCTATACTGAACCTACGGGTGACTTCCAGCATAATCCCGAACCGTTGGAGCAGAACTTGGGTGACATTATGTCGCTGATGGCAAAAGGTGAACACGATATCGGTTTCGTAGTGGATCCGGATGTTGACCGTTTGGCTATTATTTGTGAAAACGGTAAGATGTATGGTGAGGAATATACGTTGGTAACAGCTGCCGACTATGTATTGCAGCATACTCCGGGTAATACGGTGTCTAACTTGAGTTCTACACGTGCGTTGCACGACATTACCGAAGGCTATGGATGCCAGTATGCTCCGGCAGCCGTAGGTGAGGTTAACGTGGTAACCAAGATGAAGGAAACCGGCGCCGTAATCGGTGGTGAAGGTAATGGCGGAGTGATTTATCCGGCTGCTCACTATGGTCGTGATGCTTTGGTTGGTATTGCCCTGATTCTGACTTACCTGGCTAAACGTAAGATGAAGGCCAGTGAGTTGCGAGCTACCTATCCCAGTTACTTCATTGCCAAGAACCGTATTGACCTTACTCCGGGTACCGACGTATACGGCGTGCTTCAGAAAGTTAAGGAAATGTACAAGAATGAAAAGGTTACCGATATTGACGGCGTGAAGATAGACTTCCCCGACAAGTGGGTACAGTTGCGCAAGAGCAATACCGAGCCTATCATCCGTGTTTATTCAGAAGCCAAGACGATGGAAGAGGCTGACGCTTTGGGTAAGCAGATTATGGATATTGTTTATTCAATGGCCAAATAAAAAAATTGCAGTTTAGCTGCAAATATTAATAAGGGTCCGCAATTGTCCCATAGATAACTGACGGACTCTTTTTTTTCTATTTATCATGAACAAGCATTTAGTTTTAGGGAGTATGTTGCTGCTGCCTGCAGCAACACTGGCGCAGTCGCGGTATAACATAGTTTATATCATGACTGATGATCATACCGCACAGATGATGAGCTGTTATGACAGCAGCAATGTGCAGACTCCCAATCTTGATCGTATGGCCAAAGCCGGCGTTAGGTTTACCAACAGTTATGTGGCCAATTCGCTTTCCGGACCCAGCAGGGCCTGTATGCTGACGGGAAAGCATAGTCATAAAAACGGATTTACAAATAATGAGCACGGCGTGTTCGATGGCAGTCAGCAAACCATGCCCAAGTTGTTGCAGAAGGCCGGATACCAGACGGCTCTTATCGGAAAGTGGCATCTCGTGAGCCGTCCTACGGGATTTGATTATTTTAGTATTCTGCCCGGGCAGGGAAACTATTACAACCCTGAATTTATCAGTATGGAGGGTGACACCTTGAGCGAAAAGGGATATGTGACCAATATTATTACGGATAAAAGTATTGACTGGCTTGAGCATAAGCGCGACCGTTCGAAGCCTTTTATTCTTTTTGTGCATCATAAGGCTTGTCATCGTGACTGGCTGCCCGAGTTGAAGTATTTGGAACTGTATGAAGACAAGACATTCAAGGTTCCCGAAACTTTTTACGACGATTATCAGGGACGTTTGGCTGCACAGACGCAGGAAATGAATATTGCCAAGGATATGGACATGGCGTATGACGTCAAAGTGTATCGTCCGGGTGACAAGTCGCGTCTGTCGTCAACCTATCATGCTTTTGTCAATCGTCTTGATTCAGCCGACAGGGCCAGATACAATGCATTTTATGATAAGATTACCGAAGACTTTCATGCCCGGAATCTGACCGGAAAGGCTTTGGCTGAATACAAGTTCCAGCGGTACATGCGCGATTATGCCAAGGTTACGCGCAGCTTGGACGACAATGTAGGTCGTTTGCTGGATTATCTGGAGCAGACAGGACTGGCTGACTCCACTCTGATTGTCTATACTTCCGACCAGGGATTCTATATGGGCGAACACGGATGGTTTGACAAGCGTTTCATGTATGAGGAATCGTTCCGGACGCCGCTTGTCATGCAGTTGCCCAAGGGATTGCAGGCGCGTGGTGACATTGCCGAACTGGTGCAGAACATCGACTATGCGCCTACGTTCCTTGATTTGGCCGGCGCACCGATTCCCGACGACATTCAGGGCGTTTCGCTCCTGCCGTTGCTGAAGGGAAAACATCCCAAGAACTGGCGTAAATCGCTCTATTATCATTACTATGAGTATCCGGCCGAACATGCCGTGAAACGTCATTACGGCGTATTGTACAAAAATTATAAGCTGATTCATTTCTATAATGACATCGACTCGTGGGAGCTTTATGATTTGAAGAATGACCCGAATGAGCTGCACAATATTTATGGGCAGGAGGGTACGGAAAAAATTACCCGGACGCTTCGTAAAGAACTCTTGCGTTTGCAAAAGCAATATGACGATCCGATTCAGAAATTGAATTAGTCACGGGACGTTCTTTCCGTAGGAGTTAATCAAAAACCGGTATGGCTTTTCTTGTAAGCTGTGCCGGTTTTTTTTTAGGAACAGGGGTGAGGCGTGAGCATACCAGGATTTTCTTAAAAAAAGTAGCTTGAAAAAAATAACAAGGTCGCTTCTTCTTTTTCCGGGGAGCTACCTTGTTCGGAATGCACGGCCGGCCTTTTTCTGCCGCCGGTGTCATGCGTAAAGAATGTTCCAAAAAAGGCTGCCTGCAATAAAAGCGGGCAGCCTTTGCTCTATGTTCGGTTTTGTTGGGAAAACCGTCTGTTTTTCTGATTATTTCTGCAGGGAGGCGATGTAGTCCTTCATTTCCTGTTCGTGTGCTTCCACGCTTTGCAGGAGTTTGAATTGTGCGCGTGTACGTACCAGATTGTGTTCCGGATAGGCAATCTTGTAATATGTGTCGCCGTTGATGTAGTCCGTCAGGAAGCGTACGGCCTGCATGTACGGGAAGAGCTTGGCGGCATACGGCAGGTTTTCAACCTCAACCGGAGTGAGGAACACGCCTGCTGATTCAATGTAACCGCGTGAGAAGGCTTTGAAGATGTCCATGTTGAAGTTTACCTTGCTCAGGTCTTTTTCGTCCTCTACGCTAGTGTTGGCTGCTGAGCGGAGGAAGTCGCCGAAGTCAGAGAATACGAAGTTCGGCATTACGGTGTCCAAATCGATAACGCAGAGCACGTTACCGTCTTTGTCGAACATCATGTTGTCCACCTTCGTGTCGCAGTGGCAAACGCGTTTGGGCAGCTTGCCTTCGCGGTGCAGACGTTCGGCCTTGCACATTTCGTCGGCTCTTTTTTCCAACTCGTCGAGCAGGTCTTTTACTTCGGCAACTCTGCCGGCCTTGTCTTCAGCCACGGCTTCGTGCAGCTGCTGCAGGCGGAATTCCATGTTATGGAAATCCTTGATGGTTTCGCCCAACTGTACGGGAATGTCAGCCAGTGTAGCCTGGAAGTTTCCGAACGTGCGGCCTACCTCATAGGAAGATTCCGGAGTGACGGCGCTCTTGGTTACGGCATCCGGAATAAATTCCATGATGCGCCAGTATTTCTCACCGTCAAAGTAGAAGTATTTGCCGTCTTTGGCCGGAATAAATGTCAGCACTTTGCGGTTGATGTCTGTTGTGTTGGCCGCTTCCAGTTTTTTGCGGATATGGCTGGTTACGGCAATAATGTTGTTCATCAGCATTTCCACGTCGGGGAAGATGGCGTTGTTGATGTGTTGCAGCACATAGTCCGGAGTGTTGTCAGCAGCGGTTTTAACCTTGTAGGTTGTGTTAATCAGACCATTTCCAAGCGGTTTGATTTCTGCCACTTCGCCGTTGATGTTGAACTGAGCTACAATTTGTTCTAAATTTTCCATGGTATTATGACTGTTGTTTATGATGTAAAAATTTTATTATTGTAATCATCCTGTAATTTATAGGATACAGGACAAAAGTACGCAAAAAGCCTCATTAACACAAGCCTCTGCCTTTATTTTCTGTCAAATTAATGCTAAAATACTGTAATGTGGCTGTTGGTAAATGCCGGTTGTACGGAATGGATATGCCGGATTTTCCGGAGTCAGGGCGTATCTTTCAGTTACCATAAGTTTTTCTATTGGGGTAGGGCAGAGGATTTGAGTAAAAGCAAATGATAATCAGGTTTAATTTTTTACATTTCTGTGATGGATAAGCGGCGTAGATTATTCTAAAGTTCGTAACTTTGGGCTTTGAAAAACGAATTAAGATTCAATCAAATAAATCGATATGAAGAAAACGAAACTATCCAAACCTGCAGCCATTGCTATTGCATTGCCGTTGGCTTTTGGTATGGGGACGGTAGCGGTGGCACATCCGCTGCTGGCTCCTGTGGTTGCAGCAAGTTCGGTTTCACAGAATGATGCTGTGGTCAGTGTATCCGTAACGGGCCCAACGACCGTGTTGATCAAATTGGCTGACAATAAGGAAGCTACACTTGATTTTTACGGAGATAACATCTTCCGCTTTTTCCGTGATGATGCGGGAGGAAAGTTGCGTGATCCCAAGTCTAATCCGCCGGCACAGATTTTGGTGGATAACCCCCGTAAGGATGTAACGGCACTTAATGTTGTTAAGCGTGAAGATAATGGTACGTTTGACATTGAAACAAAGAAAGTTCGCATCAGCATCAATCAGAAAACAGGATTGATGAAGATTGTCAATACCGTTACGGGGCAGACAGTATTGGAAGAAACAGCTCCGGCCGTAATTGAGAAAAATCATTCCAGCCTTTCGCTGAAAGCAGGTGCCGATGAATATTTCTATGGCGGTGGTATGCAGAATGGCCGCTTCTCGCACAAAGGAAAAGCTATTCAGATTGTCAACAGCAATAACTGGACTGACGGAGGCGTAGCCTCGCCGGCTCCTTTCTATTGGAGTACCGCAGGTTATGGTATTATGTGGTATACCTTTAAGCCTGGTCGTTATGATTTTGCTTCGGAGAAGAATGATCTGGTTACGGTTATGCATGAAGAGGATTATATTGACCTCTTTATCATGGTTGATCAGACGCCGGTGCAGCTGCTTAATGATTATTATCAGTTGACGGGAAATCCCGTGCTGCTTCCTAAATTCGGTTTTTATGAAGGTCATCTCAATGCCTATAACCGTGACTATTGGAAGGAAGCTTCCAAGCCCGGCGAAGGTACGCCGTTTGAAGATGGCAAGAACTACGTGGAGAGTCAGAAAGAAAACGGAGGTATCAAGGAGTCGCTGAATGGTGAGAAAAACAATTATCAGTTCTCTGCCCGTGCGGTAGTTGATCGTTATGCTGCTCATGATTATCCTTTGGGATGGGTTTTGCCTAACGACGGATACGGTGCCGGTTATGGCCAAACCAATACGCTTGATGGCAACATTCAGAATCTGAAAGAATTTGGCGATTATGCTCGTAGTAAAGGTGTGGAAATCGGACTGTGGACGCAGAGTGATTTGCATCCTAAAGAAGGGGTTGAACCTTTGTTGCAGCGTGACATTGTGAAAGAAGTCGGAACTGCTGGCGTGCGTGTGCTGAAAACAGACGTTGCGTGGGTAGGTGCCGGATATTCTTTCGGACTGAACGGTGTGGCCGACGTAGCTAAGATTATGCCGCAATATGGTAATTCGGCCCGTCCGTTTATCATTACGCTTGATGGTTGGGCCGGAACCCAGCGTTATGCCGGCCTGTGGTCGGGCGACCAGACCGGTGGCAACTGGGAATACATCCGTTTCCATATCCCGACGTATATCGGTTCGGGCTTGTCCGGCCAGCCTAATGTTTCTTCTGACATGGACGGAATTTTCGGCGGCAAGAATGTAGCTGTCAATATCCGCGACTTCCAGTGGAAAACCTTTACGCCGATGGAGTTGAACATGGACGGTTGGGGAGCCAATGCCAAGTATCCTCATATTCTCGGAGAACCGGCAGCCAGCATTAACCGCATGTATTTGAAGATGAAGTCGGAGTTGCTTCCGTATACTTATTCAATTGCCCATGAGGCTGTAACGGGCAAACCGATTGTGAGCGCCATGTTCATGTACTATCCCAATGCTTATACTTTGGGCAAGGCTACGCAGTATCAGTTCATGTATGGTCCTAACTTCCTGGTAGCTCCTATTTATCAGGACACCAAGATGAACAAGGACACTTATGCCGATGTGCGTAACGGAATCTATCTGCCTGAAGGAATGTGGATTGATTATTTCAACGGGAATTGTTATGAAGGCGGCCGAATCATTAATAATTATGATGCTCCGGCCTGGAAACTTCCTGTTTTTGTGAAGTCTGGCGCTATCATCCCGATGACTTATGCCAACAACAATCCGAACCAGATTAAGAAGGATGCCCGTGTATATGAGATTTATCCTACGGCATCTTCAGCCTTTACCGAATATGACGACGACGGCTGGTCAACTGCTTATCTGAAGGGAGAACATGCGACTACCGAAATCAGCACGGAGTTGGACAAGAATGAACTGACGGTAAATATTGCGCCTACGCAGGGCAAGTTTAACGGCCAGGTCATCAATAAGGCTACCGAGTTACGCATCAACGTTACGGCACAGCCCAAGAAAGTCTCTGCCAAGGTGGGCAAGAAGAAAGTAAAGTTGCGCGAGGCAAAAACGCTGGACGAGTTCAACAACGGAAGCAATGTTTATTATTATGACGCTGCGCCCAATCTGAACCGCTTTGCCACCAAGGGCAGTGAGTTCGAAAAGGTTGAATTGAAGAAGAATCCTCAGTTGCTGGTTAAGCTGGCAGCTACTGACGTAACAGCCAATGCTACCGAAGTAACCGTGAAGGGCATAGTGTTTGACACCACTGACAAGCAGCTTACTCATACCGGTGAGCTGACGGCTCCTAAGGCTGTATTGACCGACGAGAATATCAAGCCCTATACCTTGACTCCGACGTGGGAACCCGTGGCTAATGCCGATTACTACGAAATTGAGTTCAACGGTATGATTTATTCAACCATTACCGATACGCAGTTGCTCTTTGAGGATTTGAAGGCCGAGACTTCCTATTCATTCAAAGTGCGTGCCGTAAACAAGGACGGCAAGTCGGCATGGACCAGCCTGCAGGCTACCACCAAGTCGAATCCTCTGGAATTTGCCATCAAGGGCATCAAGGCCACTACCACCTGCGAGAATCAGGGAGGCCAGGGCGTTGACAAACTGTTCAACTTTGACGAGACCGACGCATGGCACTCTAAGTGGGGTAAGGGAGAGGCCATTCCGTTTGACATGGATATTGACCTGCGCAGCATCAACAACATTGACAAGCTGCAGTACATTCCACGCGAGGATGCCGGAAACGGAACGCTCCTCAAGGGTACCATTTCTTACAGTCTCGACAAGGAAAAATGGTCAACCCCGATACCGTTTGAATGGGCTAAGAATGGCGAGATGAAGGAAGTGAAGTTCACGGAGAAACCTCAGGTTCAGTATCTGAAGATTCATGTGGACGAGGCTGTCAACAACTTTGCTTCCGGTAGTGAGATGTATATCTTCAAGGTGCCTGGAACCGAAACTATCCTGCCGGGTGACATCAATCACGACCAGAAGATTGACATGGACGACTTCACTTCATACATGAACTATACCGGCTTGCGTAAGGGCGATTCTGATTTCGACGGTTACGTGAGTGGCGGTGACATCAACCACAACGGTCTGATTGATGCTTACGACATTTCTGTGGTAGGTACGCAGGTTCGTGGCGGCGTTGACCTTTACGGCATGCAGAAGTTGAGCGGTAGTCTGGTTCTGACCCCGAACAAGACCTCGTATGCGGCCGGCGATGAAGTGCTTATCACCGTGAAGGGTAAGGATCTCCAGGCTGTCAATGCCTTGAGCTTCGGTTTACCGTATGATACCCGTGTTCTTGAATATACTGGCATTGACGTGAAGAACATGAAGGATATGGAGAACTTGACCAACGACCGTCTGCACACCAACGGACAGAAAGCTTTGTATCCTACCTTCGTCAACACCGGCGATAAGGATGTGCTTGAAGGTTCA
>ENA-OOQG01000478-OOQG01000478.1-human-gut-metagenome-genome-assembly--contig:-NODE-478-length-14333-cov-1.565205_pt1 | contig 14333 bp, 6 predicted proteins | sample MGYA00241085_ERZ501155 | MGnify/ENA primary metagenome ERZ501155 (study PRJEB25962, sample SAMEA2042438) | human gut metagenome | biome: human gut; feature: human-associated habitat; material: faeces...
CGGCCTGCCCAAGGAATGTCTTCGGTGGCGAGCACCACTCCGTGGTCTTTGATTTCACCGTGCATCACGTCGTCGGTAGAGAAGACGTGATAGTCCTTCATGTTGAAGTGGTCGCCGTTGTCGTTTTCCGGTATGCCGCTCTCCCAGTCATGGCTGGGATAAATATAGACTTTGCCGTTGAATACATGCACTGCCGGGTCTGCCATATAGTCTTCCGGAACCAAATATCTCATTTCTTTCTTCATGGTGTATTATGTTTTAGGGTGTTTGCAACAGTTCGCGTACGAATGGTTTGGGCTGGTAATTGCGGTCGAACAGTAGCGGGTATTCCCGGCGGCCGCGCATGGGAAAGTCGTTTTTCCATGAGTCGCCGTCAGATATTCCCCATGCAGTGACGCGCGTGATTACATCTGCATGTTTCAGGAAGAGGTCGAAGAAGGACTTCATGCGTGCATTCCAGATGCGGCTGACACTGTCGGGCAATGTTTCCGGATAAGGATTCAACGCTTTCTGGTATGCTGCGGTGTCCGATATGTTTGCCGTGTGGCTGACTGTGGGAAGGGCGCTCATGTCCCATTCTGTAATCATTACTTTGGCACCGGTGGCTGCAAAGGCGAGCAGGCTCTTCTCAAAGTCTTCCACCGTGGGATAGTCCATGCCCATATGTCCCTGCATGCCGACGGCATCGATGCGGATGCCCTTTTCTTTCAATGAGCGCACAAGGGCGGCCACTGAGTCACGGCGGCCCGGGACATTCATGCCATAGTCATTATAGTAAAGTTCTGCTTCAGGGTCGGCTTCATGGGCGCATTGGAAAGCATAGGGGATATACTCTTTGCCCAATATCTCATAGAATTTGGTTTTGCGGTATGAACCGTCTTCCATAATAGCTTCGTTTACCACATCCCATCCGTGTATGCGGCCTTTGTATCTGCCGACAATGGTAGATATATGTTCCTTCATGCGTTGCTTCAGAACCTCAGGTGAGACATTCTTTCCTGCTGAATCGACGCAGAACCAGGGAGCTAACTGTGAGTGCCAGATAAGGCAGTGACCAATGACGGCCATGCCATTCTCTTCACCGAAGTCTACCAGGGAGTCTGCCGGTGTAAAGTTATACCGGTTTTCCTCCGGATGGATGACCTCGCACTTCATGCAGTTCTCCGCGACGATAGAGTTGAAGTGATGTTTGGCAATGGCAATGGCAGCAGTGTCTTCGCCGGAGACTTGCCGTTGGTTCAACGCCGCACCGATGAGAAATTTATTGCCGAAGGCTGCTTTCAGTGAAGAAGATTCTTCCGAAGGCGTGGTGCGTTTTCCGCCGATGCAAGCCGTAACGAGTCCGGCAATGACAAGGGGAAGTAGTGCTTGTTTCAGTTTCATGTTTTCTCTTATTTCAGTTTCGTATGTTGTTCAACTTATTAGTAAACAAGGTGTCAGTTGACGAGTGGAAAACCCTTGAAAATGATTCTCACGCATCCTATCTTCTTTAATAAACCCGACACTCTTCCTTGTCACCTTGTCCCTTGTTACCTTGTCAACTGCGAAAGTTGAGCTTGCGAAACTTGAGTTAATAATCCGTTTGTTTTCTCCGTTCAGTCAGTTCAGCCTGCATTTCCTCATTGTAGGCTTTCGTGATGGGGTAGAAGTATAATGCAATGACTCCTATGAAGAATGTGGCAGCCGGTATCAGACTTGAAGAAAGTATTATGCCGTGGATGGCCGATTCTGTTTGTGCTGTGCCTGCTCCGCTGACATAGCCAAAACCGGAAAGCAGGAATCCCAGAATAGCTCCACCGATTCCAAGGCCGGCTTTTAATGCGAAAACTACCCCTGCGAAAACGAATCCTGTGGCACGACGGTAATTTACATATTCCGAATGGTCTGCTACATCGGCAATCATAGCCCAAAGTAAGGGTACCGTTGGGGCGTAAGCAAGACTTTTCAGGAAATTTAGGACAAACATGGTTTCTATATCCGTTTCATTGGGGAAATAGAACAGTGCGGTAAAGATAGCTGTCAGTGTCAGACAGAAGATAAACACACGCTTCTTTCCATAACGGTTGGCTAGGAAACTGGATAATAGGATCACTCCGAAGAATTGTACCAGTGCACCGACCATGTTGAAAACTCCAAAGCCTACTTCGTACGCTTTCTCCGGACTATTGACTATCAATCCGAAAGCATTTAGTATATTGTAGCTAAAACTTGCATTTGCTTCTACGGCTACCAGTCCCAATTTGTCGAGGAAAGTATATAGGGCATTGGCATCTACATAGTTCTCAAAGTAGTAGTTCATGGCACTTCCCCACATGGCTAAGGTGGTGAAAAGGAATAGGGTGAGGATGAACATGGCTCGCCAGGGAATACTGTGGAACACATCTCTTATATCTTTCCGGGTATCGGTCTTTTGGCTGGCGGGTGGGGTTATACGTTCTCGTGCAGAAAAAAAAGTAATGATAAAGAATATAAAACCGATTACTGCAAACAGAGAGATTGTGCAAAGCCATCCGTGTCCTTTGTCACCATTTGCGCCGGCAAATTTACCTACAAGGGGCAGCGTTAAGCCTTGCACAATAAATTGTGCTATGGTAGCGGCTACAAAGCGAATGCTGGTAATGCTGTTACGCTCTTTTATATCACTCGTCATGACACCGCCTAATGAGGCATAAGGGGTATTGTTGAATGAATAGAGTGTCATTAGCAGGGTGTACGAAATGGTGGCATACACTGCAACCAGGCTTTTGTCTTCAATGCCGGGATTATAGAAAGCCAATACATAGAATACCATGAACGGTAAAGCCGTCCATAATATCCAAGGGCGGTATTTACCCCAACGGGTTTGCGTCTTGTCGGATAAGATTCCCACGGTCGGGTCTACAAAGGCATCGACAATACGGGCTATCAGCATGACACTGCCGGCAATGGCACCCTCCAAGCCGAATACGTCAGTATAGAACTTGGTTTGATAAATCATCATCATCTGGAACACTAAGTTCGCAGAGCAATCTCCGAGGCTATAACCTATTTTCTCCGAGATTGAAATTTTCTGGTTCATGTTGTTCATTATGGTATTAATCTGTTGTAAGTCAATTACTGTTGTAGCTTAACCTCCTTATTGTATTTTAGCGCAGTTTCTGCTGCACGTTGCCCCAACGTCTTCTTGTCCAGTGGATGTATGTCGTTCCACTCTCCCAGATCGCTGTTCTTGATGAGGTAGGTATTGGTGTTCATTTGGGCTGCCCTGGCTTGTTCGTGTCGCATTTCTGCCCAGGCTTTACGTCCCTGGATGTCATTCTTTGCAAGGAAATCTGCCAACTCGACAATGTAGAAAGGTAACTGCTCCGAATTGAAGGTGCGCCGCCAGTCGCTAATCATGGCCGACAATAATGCTGCGTATTCGTTGCGGCGTGAAACGTTGGACTCGCCTTGATACCACAATGCGCCGCATATGCCATAATTCTTGAGCGGTGCAATCATGGCGTTGTACAGACAAACCGGTTTGTAACAAAAGAACATCATCTCCGGAGCATCGGGCATCGGGGCTCCCAAACGATACTTCCATGTCGGTTTGAGATTGAGCTCTTTGGCTTGTTCCCTATCTGTTGCCTGATAAATTATTTTATAGGGCTTTTCTTTGACAAAACTTGGTTGGCCACCATTGCTGATGAGGCGTACAGTAATATTGTTTTGTCCGGTTTTGAGTACACCAGCCGGGATTCTGTAAATACGTGGTGGATACTGGTAAGTTGTATTGCCTATAAATATTCCATTTACATATACAGAGTCTGCATCAACGATGCATCCCAAGCGGAGGATGGCGTCACTTCCCGGCGCAATGTCGGTTATGGTAACATCCTGGCGGAACCAGTGGGAACCACCTATCGGATTCAGGCCATTGTTTCCCCAGTCGGCTGAGAACATGTCAACCTCTTGCCACGTATGGTCGTCATAGTTTTCGCTATACCATGGCGTCGCTTCATGCAACCCTGCATCTCCACGGTACAGAGATTCGTTCCAATGACGGAATTTCTCATTTTCTACTTGCTTGATATGTGTGCAGAACTTGTCGTCTTCATATTGCCGTTTGTCATTGATGTATAACGGGAATTGCCTCAGGCCTTCCTCGCTGACCCATGCTTCTACAGGAGTCCCCCCCCAACTGGCATTGATGATCCCTATCGGAATGTTTGTCTTTTCATACATTGCTTTGGCGAAAAAATAGGCCAAGGCGGAGAAATCCATCACATTGTCTTGTGTCAGTGCTTTCCAGCTTGTTTGCGGCATATCTTCTTGTGGCGCATGGAAATTATAGACCTTTGGAATAATGATATGGCGTATCTTTTCATTGTTATAGCCGGCTATCTCATCGGCAAACATATCTGTTACGCGGCTTATGGGCAATTCCATATTCGACTGGCCTGAGCAGAGCCATACGTCGCCCACCAGTATGTTTCTGATTTCAATGTCGTTTATCAGCATGGAGTAAGGGCCACCGGCTTTCATGGAGGGGAGGGTTATACTCCACTGCCCGTCGGCATTTGCTGTGGCAGTGTAGATGTCTTTTAGTTTTTTATTTGTTGTGGAAGTCGGAAAAGTATCTTTGGTAAATCTTACTTGAATGCTTTCTCCTGCATCTGCCGTTCCCCATACTTTTATGGTTTGTTCGCGCTGCAATACCATTCCGTCTGAAATCAAGGCAGGCAACTTTACCTTTGCTCTCACCATCACGGTGCCACAAAGGCAAAGTAACACTGCCATTCCTAACCTAACTTTATTATAACCATTAAACATCATATCTTAATCCTCTTATATTTATTTGTAATCATATAGCACTACGTGTAGAATGCTGAAATGTCCTGTCGGAATTCTGACATGCCGTCCCTGGTGACTCTGGTCACCGTTCATCCGGCGGATATATCCGAGGCTTCCGTCTGCATTCACCTTCACTTCGTCTACAAATCCGATACCGCAACGCTTGCCATGCCATGCCGTCTTGCCACTTCCGGTTTTATTGTTTTCATTTCCTTTTCTTACGAAGCCGTCTTCGCCTAACACCTTGTGTGTTCCGGCAGTTGCTTTTTCTGTGTTTTTAGCAAACTCGATGACGATTCCGCTACCGGCTATTATATATTCGTTTTTCGACATTCTTAGCAAGATTCCTCCTCCCTCCGGCCATACATTGCCGCCTGTGGCACGAGCATCCCACGGCAGTGTGAAATAGTGGCGGCAGGTTATGGTCAAATCATCTTCTGTAATGATGCGCTCCTTGTTCTCTTGGTCGAAAAGCAATCCTTTCATCACTCCTTTGCCTTGATATCCGGTAAGCAATGGCATCAATTCCTTTAATTTCCCATAGCTTTGTACCAATGGCGCGTCTGCTGACTCAGGACTGTCTTCGATGGAGAAAGGACTGAAACCTATTGCGTCATGTTCGCCGAACACATAGAAAGCCCTTACCCCGTTATTGTCTGTCAACCGGATTTCAGGGATGAATAAAGGGTTGTTGTGCAGATGATATTGAGATACCCAGTTCGTGAAATCATTGTCATATAAGTCGGGGGCCAGAATATCGATATCGGGTGCTCCGCAATGCCATATATCAATCAAATGTGCTAACGGTCCGGCCGAAGGGTATTCCCCGGGTTTGCGTCCTCTGCTGTTCATGGCTGCATTGACATAGAGTGGCACATTGTAGATGGAGCGAGCGCTTTGTGCCAGTTTCCCTACATACTTGGCATAATTCCAGGCCATGAAGATTTCATCGGTATAGATGTCTGCACCGAATACCTCTTGCCAGTTCCCTTCTCTCTTGCAGCCTTGTGCTTCCCATTTTTTCAGCAACCGGGGATGAAGGTCTTTTTTGTGCTTTTGCAGGTAAGATGCCAGTTCTTGAGGTATCGGGGCGCAAAAAGCACTGTTGGCTTCCGGTGAATAATCGCGCGCGTCTTCCAGCATGCCGATTTCATTTTCTATTTGTATCATGATGACTGTACCTTCATCTCTGTCGGCGGCAGCGATGTGTTTCAGCCATTGGGTAAAGGCGCGTTGGTCGGCTTGCAGCACTTCATCGGAGAAAGCACTGGCTATTTCAAGGGGCTTGCCGCTTTCGGTATGCGCCCGAGGGTATTTCTTGTCATTTTCCTTGAACCAAAGCGGCGCATAGCAACTCGTGGAATTTTTCCATGCACCGAACCATAAAAAGACAACTTTCAGATTGTACTTGCGTGCTTGCTCCAAGACTTTATCGGTCAATGTGAAATCGAAATCTCCTTCTACGGGTTCCAGCAAATCCCAGTATGCAGGGACTAAAACAGTATTTAGTCCCATTTTCTGCAGTTTGGGAAAGATGCGTTCAATGTCTTGCGTGTTTGCTGCCGATGAATTCCCCAGTTCTCCGCCAAGAATAAGATAGGGAGTATCATTAATGATAAGTTGGGTGGCATTCCCTCGTCTCTGCAAACAGCTTTTCTGGGCACGGCCATATCCGGCTATCAATAGATTTAATATTAAGAGTAAAAAGATTCTTTTCATCAATCCACAGCATTAGTTATGAATGCAAAGATAGTGCTCTGTCCTTTAAAACAGGCTAAGGAATGTTGCACAAAACATTATATAGGTAACATGTGCTTTTGTGTATGTTACATAAACTTTTGTTTATCGTACATTTTGGACTTGAAGTGTCTTTAAGAATACATTTGTTTCAATAAAATGAAGAAGTTTCTTACCTTTGCTTAATCTTACCGTAATATCGAGTACTAATATGAAAACACTTGTCCGGTATATATGTGCTTGTTCCATGGCACTTGTAATGTTTGTACCATATTCTCTTTTGATGGCTCAAACAAGGAATTTTTATTCTACAGAAAACGGGCTGTCCAGCAGTTTGATAAACCAGCTTTTCCAGGATAGCCGTGGATTTATATGGGTGGCTACAGAATATGGATTGAATCGTTTTGACGGGCTTAATTTTTCCAATTATCGACATGTACCCAATGATTCCGTTTCCTTGACGAGTGATTATGTACGTACTCTTTTTGAAGATAGTCGTCAAAACTTGTTGATAGGTTGTATCAATGGTTTGATGGTGTACAACCGGGAAACGGATACTTTCCGGGAAATTCCTATGATACGTGCAGGCAAGCGGGTTACTCCACATGTCACGCACTTGCAAGAAGTCCGTAGCGGTGAAATATGGTTGAGCACCAGCGGGCAGGGCTTGTTTCGTCTGGACAGTCTGCTGAATCGGGCTGTATCTGTTGACGGTCTGTTTCAGCAGATAAATTGTACTTATCAATCTAAATTCTGCATTGATTCCCGTTCGGAAATCTGGATAGGAACGGAGGGAAATGGGCTGGCCCGTTATATTCCGAAGTCAAAGCAACTGCAGTTTTTCAAGTATCCCGCATTTGGCGATAACAATGTAACTTCCATTATAGAAGACCATTTGGGGAATATTTTCGTAGGTACACAAAAACAAGGAGTATCACGATATGATAATGAAACGGGAGAGATGGTATCTGTTTCTTATAGTGGATATGATGGGCAGCTATCTGTATATTGCATGGCTATAGTGGACGGACAGCTTTGGGTAGGAACTGATGGACAAGGAGTGAAAATCTATAATCCCTTGAAAGATCAATTGGAAGATTATCGGATAAATTCTGCATCGGTGGATTTTTCGAAAGGGAAGGTGCATTCCATCATGGAAGACAGGGATGGCAATTTGTGGATTGGCCTGTTTCAGAAAGGTATTGTTCTGGTTCCAAAGCAAGAAAATCCATTCGAGTATTATGGTAGCAAGTCTATTTATTATAATCCTATCGGACAAGGATGTGTAATGTCTGTTTTCCAGGATAGTAACCGGCATCTGTGGATCAGTGCTGATAATGAGGGCCTTTATGAATTGGGGATAGATGGCAGGCGTTTACGTCATTATCATCCTGACTATTCGGAGAATTCTGTGCCTAATGTTGTTATGTGTATATATGAAGATACGGACTATAATTTGTGGATAGGCTCTTATGGCCAAGGACTGGCTAAACTGGATAAAGCTACAGGGAAATGTGAGCATTTCCAACAGATAAACAACCCTATTGTGTATTCCATTGCTGAAGATAAGAAAAAGAATCTGTTTTTTGGAGTATTTGGTTCCGGTTTTTATCAGTATAACCTGCAGTCTCGAAAACTGGAGCATTATGAATCCTCCAAAGATGAAAAAGGCGACTTGAAATGTGACGAATTGGTAAACGACTGGATAAACTATATTTTTTGCGACAGTGAAGGACTTGTTTGGTTAGGACATTATAAAGGAGTGAGTTGCTTTAATCCGGAAACGAAGAGCTTCTTGAACTATAAACAAACGAATACATTAATAACCGATTGCATAGGATATGCATTTGCCGAGGACCATGCTGGAAACATTTGGGCAGGAACTACAAATGGTCTTTATTGTTTCTCGAAGAAAACAGGCGAACTGAGACAATTCACAATTTGTAACGGATTGCCTAATAATGTGATTTGTGGCATTTGTGAAGATGAAGACGGGAATATCTGGGTCAGTACATATAAAGGCATCAGCAAATATGATGTAAAAAAGGATTTTTTCGTGAATTATTATTCCGGAGATGGCTTGCAGGGGAATGAGTTTACGCATGGTGCATACTATAAAGACGAGGATGGCAAAATTTATTTTGGTGGGATAAATGGCATAACCAGTTTTTCCCCTAGGAAGATAAATACTGATGCAAAAGAACTAAAGGTTTATATTACAGATTTTTATGTGTATAGCGATCCCGTGCATAAAAATACTCTTTCGGATGGAACTCCTATTATTTTTTCTTCGGTACAGGATGCTAATATTTTTCAACTTTCATATCGTGACAATACATTCAGTATTGCTTTCTCAACTTTGCAATATAATAATCCTGAGCAGATAGCCTATCAGTATAAAATAGATGAGCTTAGCAACCAATGGGCTGTAACGGAACCTGGAGTGAATCGTGTTACATATAATAATTTGTTTCCCGGTAAATATACTTTCCGCGTACGTGCTCTTAATCATGGTAATTATTCAGAGGTGCGTACTATCAAAATATTGATTGCTTCGCCTTGGTATAAAACCTGGTGGGCGTATTGCATTTATATTGGACTGGCAGCATTGCTTGTGTGGGGAATTGTAAACAATGTGATGTCACGTGTGCGGTATCGTCGTGAAATAATGAAGCGTGAACATGACGAGCAGTTGAATGAAGCAAAATTGCAGTTTTTTATAAATATATCCCATGAGATTCGTACTCCGATGACTTTAATCATCAATCCATTGGAAAAACTGTTGGCAGGAGAAAACAAGGGGGAATTACATAAGACATATCTGATGATATACCGTAATGCCCAACGCATTCTTCGGTTGATTAATCAGCTGATGGATATAAGGAAATTAGACAAAGGACAGATGTTCATGAAATTTCAGGAAACGGATATGATCGGCTTTATTATTGATGTGATGCAGCCGTTTGAATATATGGCACATAAAAAGAATATAGACTTTGCTTTTATACATGATATGCCTCAGCTAAAAGCATGGATTGATTTGAATAATTTCGATAAAGTTTTGATGAATGTACTTTCCAACGCTTTTAAATATACTCCGGAAGGTGGGAAGATACAAGTCAGTCTTTCTATAGGCAGAGATGTCTCTTGCAAAGATGCATTGCAGAATTTTTTTGAAATTGTGGTTACAGACAGTGGCATTGGCATTGATAAAGATAAAATAGAACGTATTTTTGAACGTTTCTATCAAATAGACAATGATGTGACAAAGTCGAATTTCGGAACCGGCATCGGTCTGCATTTGTCCCGCTTGCTGGTCCGGTTGCATCATGGAAATATTCATGCTGAAAATAGAGAGGATGCTTCAGGCAGTCGTTTCATTATTCGCATGCCGTTGGGTTCCGGACATTTAAGAGCCGATGAAATGGTGGAGGCTGCATCTTTTGCCGTTTGCCCCCAAGTGCCGAACTCTAAAGAAGAGTATATGGACGATGTTGACGAGAAGCAAGCCGGCAAGCCTAAAACCCGTCAAAGGGTGTTGGTGGTCGAAGATGAAGAGGAAATCAGGACTTATCTGAAGCAGGAACTGTCTGATGAATATAAAGTGGCAATTTGCTGTAATGGTAAGGAGGCATATGATTACATTCTGAAAGAAATGCCCGACTTGGTAATCAGTGATATAATGATGCCTGAAATGGATGGTTTGGAATTGTGCCATAAACTGAAACAGAATACTAATATAAATCATATTCCTATTGTATTGCTGACTGCAAAATCAAGGGTAGAGGATACGTTGGAAGGAATGGATACAGGTGCCGATGCCTATATTGTGAAACCTTTCAATACGGAATATCTGAAGAGTACTATTGCCAATCTGATAACGAATAGAAGATTGTTGCGCAATAAGTTTAGCGGAGCCCAGCAACAACAAGATAAAATAGAGAAAATTTCAATGAAATCGAATGATGAGATATTGATGGATAGGATTATGAAGGTGGTGAACAAACATTTGGATGATCCGGAACTCAATGTTGAAATGCTTGCTTCGGAGGTAGGGCTTAGTAGGGTACATGTACACCGCAAATTGAAGGAACTTACTAATCTGTCTACACGCGATTTTATAAAGAATATTCGTTTGTCGCAAGCAGCATCTTTGTTGGATCAGAATAAGAAAATGACAATATCAGAAGTCGCTTATGCCGTGGGATATACTAATTTGTCGCATTTTTCTAACTCTTTCAGAGAAAAATATGGCATGTCTCCCAAGGAATATATGAACAAGCCTCAGTAGATAAGAATTATTTCTCCCTTTTTTCTTTTCATTCCTTCATTTATATTCATATATATGTTTGGATTCTACTTGTAAGAGGTAAGTAAATGGGGCTTTTAAATTGTAATAAACATTAAGGGGTTGCCCAAAAATGGACAACCCCTTAAAGTAATTATAAAGGAAAGCTTCTTTATTTTGAGGCTTCACCAAGCTCACTGCTCTTCTTGTTTTTCATTAACAGATATGCGATAGGAGATGCTACGAACAAAGAAGACAATGTTCCGAATACAACACCCAGAATCATAGCGAATGCGAAGCTGCGGATGGAATCACCGCCGAGGATGAAGATACACAGCAATACAATCAAGGTACTCAGTGAAGTATTGATGGTGCGTGCCAAAGTTGTATTCAATGAGTCATTGAACAACTGGAACTTGTCACGCTTCGGATAGAGACCGAAGAATTCACGTACACGGTCGAAGATTACCACCTTGTCATTGATAGAGTAACCGATAGCTGTCAGGATGGCACCGATAAAGGTCTGGTCGATTTCCAGAGAGAACGGCATCCAGCCCCAACAGATGGAGTAGGCACCCAGGATGATGATGGTATCACAAGCCAATGCGGCTACTGAACCGATACTGTATGCAATATTGCGGAAACGAATCAATATATAGACACCGATGGCAATCAATGCAAGCACAACAGACCAGATAGCGGAGACCTTGATGTCGTCTGCGATACTCGGACCTACCTTCTGAGAACTGATGATACTGCCGCCCGTATGGTTTTCGCGGTCAATGAAGGTTTCCAACGTAATGTTTTGAGTCAATACAGGTTTCAGGGTTTCATACAGGTATGCTTCGATCTCAGAGTCGATATTGTTGCCTTCTTCCTCAATGCGGTAGTTCGTGCTGATACGCACAGTCTTGCCGTCTGTACCGATAGCGATAACGCTGACGTTGGCATCGCCGAACTTGCTGGAGATAAGTTCACGAATCTGTTCCGGTTCCACTTTGTTCTCAAACTGTACCTTGAAGTTACGTCCACCGGTGAAGTCGATGCTCTGGCTCAGTCCACGGGTAGCGAGGAAAGCGATACATACAACTACGGCAGCTCCGGTGATGGTCAACCACAGCTTGTTTCTGCCCATGAAGTCGAAGTGTACGTTCGCCATCAGGTTCTTGGAAATCTTGGAAGAGAATGTCAGGTTCAGCAATTTGTCTTTGCCCATGAAATAATCATAGAACAGACGTGTCATGAACACGGCAGTAAAGAACGAAATCAAGATACCGATAATCAGTGTAGTGGCAAAACCGCGGATAGGACCTGTACCGAAGTTGAACAGGATGATACCGGTGATGATAGACGTCAAGTTGGAGTCGAAGATAGCAGAGAAGGCGTTGGAGTAACCGTCAGCCAATGCTTTCTTCACACCCTTGCCTGCACGGAGTTCTTCTTTGGTACGCTCGTAAATCAATACGTTGGCATCCACAGCCATACCCAGCGCCAACACCATACCGGCAATACCGGACATCGTCAATGCTGCCTGGAAAGAAGAAAGGATACCCAACGTGAAGAACAAGTTCAGCACCAGAGCGCCGTTGGCAACCATACCCGGAATGAATCCGTACATAGAGCACATGTAAACCATCAGCAGAATCAATGCTACGATGAATGACATGATACCGGCATTGATGGAAGCTTGTCCCAGTGAAGGACCTACGATATCTTCTTGTACGATGTGCGCAGGAGCTGGCATCTTACCTGATCTTAACACGTTTGCCAAGTCTTTTGCTTGTTCCGGAGTAAAGTGACCGGTAATTTGTGAGTTACCGCCAGTGATTTCATTGTTTACGTTCGGTGCGGAATAAACATAACCATCCAACACGATAGCGATGCTCTTGCCGATATTCTGTTTGGTGAGCTGAGCCCAGCGACGTGCACCGTCAGTGTTCATAGACATACTTACGGCAGGTTTACCGTAATGGTCGTATTCGTCTTTGGCGCTAACCACTACATCACCTTCCAGAGGCGCCTTGCCGTTACGTTCTGTGGAACGGATGGCATAAAGTTCGAAAGTCTGAGCTTTCGGATCATATTCATAAGGAGATACTCCCCATTTCAGACGCAAGTCTTTCGGCATTTCGGCCTGAACTTCCGGCATGGAAAGGTATCTGTTGATTTCAGCTGTATCCTTGTAGTTGGCATAGGCTACAACAGGACCTTGTCCGCTGGGGTTGACTTGCAAGATTGCGAACAGCGGGTGTTCTTTCTTTATTTGTGCAAGGTCAGCGGTTTGTGTCTTGTTTTCACCCTTTAAAGCAGCGGCAAGACTGTCGGCTGTGCTGGTAGCTTGGGCTACGGCAGGAGCTTCGGTAGCTGCGCTGTCTGCCTCTTCTGCCGGAGTTTCGCTTGCAACGATGGCACGCAACTTGGTGTCGGCAGCTTGCAGATAGGGAGTAACGTCTTTTGCTGTGTATGTTTCCCAGAATTCCAGATTGGCAGAACCTTGTAATAATTTTCTTACACGTTCAGGCTCTTTGATACCCGGAAGTTCTACCATGATACGGCCCATTTTGTCTTCCAAACTCTGGATATTGGGCTGCACTACACCGAAACGGTCGATACGGGTACGAAGTACATTGTAGGAGTTGTCAACAGCTGCCTTTACTTCTTCGCGCAATACTTTCTCAACTTCCGCGTCGGTAGATTTCTGAGTTACCTTGTCTTTTAATTGTTGGGTTGCGAACAGCTGTGACAGCGGAGCACCCGGAGCAAGCTTGTGATACTCTCTGACGAATAGGGTGATCACGTCATCCTGGCTTGTGGTAGCTTGCTTGGCGGCAGTGGCCAATGCTTGGTTGAATGCTTCGTCAGTCTTGTTGTCAGCCAATACTTTGATGACATCGGGTACGGAAACTTCAAGGATGACGTTCATACCACCCTTCAAGTCCAAACCTAAACTGATTTCCATCTCACGACATTGTTTCAGCGTCCAATTGCCGAAATACACTTTCTCATTAGCCAGAGAATCGAGGTAGTCCTGCTCTACTTTCACATCGCCTTTTGCAAACTCTTTGGCCTTACTTGTGTAATGGCGAGTTACAAAAGAGAAGGAGAGATAGAACACACACACCAGTGTGAGCAATATCGCAAAAACCCTTACAAATCCTTTGTTTTGCATGTTACTTTTAGTTTATTATGATTACTTTTTAATTAAATTCTGTTGCATACAAGGCTGCAAATATAGCTTTTTTTTCACAAATCTTACTTCATACCGCGATTTTTTAACATCGGGTCTAATTGAGGCTCAGTTCCTCTGAAGTTTTTATAGAGAGTCATCGGGTCTTCGCTGTCTCCTTTCTCCAGAACATTCTGGCGGAAGAGGTCGGCTGTCTGCTTGTCGAAGATACCGTGTTCCTTGAAAGCTTCGAAGGCATCGTTGTCCAGAACATTGGCCCAGAGATAGCTGTAGTAGCCTGCAGCATAACCGCCGATGATGTGGTTG
>ENA-OOQG01000481-OOQG01000481.1-human-gut-metagenome-genome-assembly--contig:-NODE-481-length-14180-cov-3.283044_pt1 | contig 14180 bp, 8 predicted proteins | sample MGYA00241085_ERZ501155 | MGnify/ENA primary metagenome ERZ501155 (study PRJEB25962, sample SAMEA2042438) | human gut metagenome | biome: human gut; feature: human-associated habitat; material: faeces...
TCTATTATGAACAAAAAGTTTTTAAGTGCAATCCTGTTTGGTGCCTTGATGGTTACCTCGACAGGAACATTTGTATCTTGTAAGGACTATGATGATGACATCGACAGCTTGAACGAGAAAGTGGACAAGCTGACTAAAGATTTGTCTGAATTACAGGCCGCAGCTGGAAAATATGTCACAGCTGTCAAGTATGATGCGGCAACAGGTAAGTTGACTGTTACCGGCGGTAACGGTGAAACTTTCCAACTTCCGATGCCTGCTGAACTTCCCACTTACTCTTTGAAAGTTGTAGATGGTAAGATACAGTTGTTAGATGGTGACAAGGTCGTTTCTGAAGCACCCCTGCCTACAACTGATGCTCCTGCGGCATTTGATCCTACTCTGTTGAAGTGGAACAATGGCTATCTGTATTATGGAGATGTAAAAATCTCAGGTGTAGAGAAACCTCAAAGCGTTGGTTCTATTACAGAAGTGAAAGATGAAGAAACTGGTGAGGTGATTGGCTATGTCATTGAACTAGATGGAAAATCTGCTACATTCTCTGTCGTAACTGATTTGAAAGCTTTGGTATTTGAACCGGAACTGTACTATCAAGGTATTGAAGCAATTGCTGTAAAATCATTTGTTTACAAGGCTTTGACAGCTAAAGATGTAAATGCAGATGCTGATAATAAGGATGATGCTCCTGTACAAGAAACTGCAACAACTGAGGTCACTCCTGAATTATCTGCTACATATCACATGAACCCATCTACAGCTGATGTTCGTAATTTGGTTAAAGAAGATTTGAAATTCTTGGCTTACGATAAAGAATATGCTCGTGCAGCCGATGGAGTGGTAGTTCCTGAGATTTCTAAGGTTGAACCTAAAAATGGCGAGTTGACCGTTTGGGCTAAGTTGACTGAAGGAACTATTAAAGATATTGAAAATGACGACAAAGTAACTGTTTTGGCTTTACAGGCCAATTATTTGAATGGTGATAACAAACGCTCGGTTATTACTTCTGATTACGCTGCAGTTAAGGCTGTTAAGATTACAGATTTAGTTTTGAATAATGCAAAAGTTGCCGGTGAAAGTCATTTAGCAGTTAAAGCTGCCGATGCTATCCAAAATGCTCCTGAAGTAAAAGTCGCTTGGAATGAAACAGTTGATTTGGCAGAATATGTTCAGACTCATTATGGTGCAGGTGATGCTCATACTAAATGGGATGAAAATGCAGCATCTGGTACAGTAGAAAAAGCCGGATTCAGCTATTCTTATGAATTGGTAGGTTATATTGATGGTAGTAACAAAACTTCTCAAAGTGCACATGCCGCATTGAAAGGCTCTGTTTTGAGACCTCAATTACCGAAAGATGGTAAAGCTGCTGAATGGGGAGCTACAGAACAAAATCAAGCTACTGTAGGGCGTATGCCGTTGGTTCGTGTATTCTTGAATGATAATAATTCTAAGAAGAAAGTAGCTGTAGGTTACTTGAAGGTAGAAATTACAGGTGCTCCTGCTGAAGACCGTATTACTGCGACAACAGAATATACATTCAATGAAGGATTTACATTGAGCTGTAGAACAGAGGATTGGGTTCAGGAGGTAACTTGGTTCCAGATTGAAGAACAAATTTTGGCTCAGTTGAATATCTCTAAGGAAGATTTCGAAAGAAGTTATATCTATGACGGACCGATGATTCAATATAGTGAAGCAACTTTGGATGCTATGCCTCTGACTAAACTGTCTACTAAGGTTGAACAAACTAAAGTTGATGTTGAAGGTACAATGACTGAAGTTTTGCAATGGACTATTCCTGCAAACTATGCTTATGAATATTTCAGCGCAAATGCTTCCATGAAGGCTGTCGTTCGTTACACTAAACAAAATAAGGATATTCAAGGTGTTGTCATTTCTAATGATTATGTATATGTAACATTGACTTGGGCCCCTAATCCTCGTAATGTAAACCCGACTGGTACACTTGCCGATGCTGATAAGACTAAGCAATACTGGTTTGCTGGTAACTCTAACGAAGGAGGTTCTGGATATAATGAAATCCATGTAAATACTGAGGTTCCTGCTGCAACAGGTCATAATATCATGAACTTTAACAAATTTATCCTGGAAACCTTCAATGGTCACGATGTTACAATTTCTGAAATTCCGGCTGTATATACAGACTTTGCAGATACTAAACTGACTAAGACTTTCAGGTTTGTTGATCCGAAGGGAGCAAAACTGACCGGTGTATCCAAAACTGTTTATACAATGAGTGTAAATGCAGATCGTACCCAACTGCTGGCTAGTAGTGAGGCTGTCGCAAATACAGTAGTTGCTACTATTAAAAATGCAGCAAATAATGATGGAGAAGATCTAATCCAATTGGAAGATAATTCTGTCGCTAAAGATTTGCTGAATGTAGCAGGTCGTGATGATTTAGCTAATAACTTGACTGCTAGACTGTCTGTAGAAACATTGAATGGATGTGGTAAGTCATTGAATGAAGTGACAAACAATGAATTCGATGTGAAGTTCTTGCGTCCTATCACTGTAAAAGCCGATAAGATGGATAACTTTAAGGATGGTGTAGATGTTGGTGCTGAAGGCTCTGTTATTGATGTTAAATTAGCATTCACTGATTGGAGAAACTATGCATTTGTTACTACTCCTATCAACTACTATACATATTATGGTGTGAAGTCAATCACCATTGACACAGATAAAGCTCAGACAACTGTTAATGGTAAATACGAGCCTATACCAGCAGGTATGAAAGTTGAATATAGCGGTGTTGAAGATATCTCAGCAGGTAAATTCGGTAAGCTGACTTACATCAATAACAAGGCAGAAGTCGGTGAATTTGACATTAAACTTCCTGTAGCAGTAGAATACGCATGGGGTACAGTAGAATTTGACATTGTATGCCACGTAGCAAAGACCGTAAAATAAACTGAGTGAGTAACTCTATTTATAATAAACTTGAAGAAAAAGAGTGCTTTCGGGCACTCTTTTTTTCTATTTATAATATTGAGAACGTATGAGAAAAATTAATTTGTTGATAGTAGGTCTAATTGCAGCATTCATTGTTTCGTGCAATCAATCTGGTAAAAAAACAGAAACGGATTCCCAGGCAACCGTAAAACATCTTATGGTTTTGAGTCAGAAAGATACGATACAGGTGTTAGATCTCACTAACCAGTTTATGACTGCCGTAAAGGAGCAACGATATGCTGATGCAGCCATGATGTTACACGAAATGAAAACGGATGATCCTTTTGCTCAGCCGGAGTTGTTGGATAACGAACAATTAAAAAGTGTATTACAAAGGCTGAAAGCCTTTCCGATATATGATTATACTATAAGCGATTGTATCTTTAAGGAGGCGTTTGATAATGAAGTGCGTTGTAAGGTTGTCTTATTCCCTAAAACAGATAAAGAGGATATGCGGCCTAATGCTACAACTTGGTATTTTAAACCTGTTCGCTATTTGGGAGAATGGAAACTTTGTTTCCGGAGTAGTGCACAGGGGGACCGTACATTTCACTCTTCTGCACAATAATATTGAAGAGTTTCCAGCTGAAACGGCCTATACATATCATTGATGGCAGAATAGCTCGTCACCTTTGTCGCTAAAGGAATTCTTACAGTTACTTAATTCTTTTATTACTACGTTCTGCTGTAGCGGAACGTAGTAGCAGAACGCAAGAAAAATCTTACTCTGCTGTTTTGTAAGCCTTGTCCATACTTTGTATCCGTCGTCTTGCACCGAATATCTTGTAACAGGAATGAAACTCCTTTGTCACGAAACCTTTAATAGAGTGTAACTCTCAAGAAACCTGACCCATCTACTTTTGCGGCAGATTTATAACGCATAAAAAAGTATATGAAAAAGGTTGTTAGAGCTGTGTCTCTTATGCTGCTGATGGCAGGTGTTTGTGGAAATGCATTTGCCGAGGAAAATGAAAACATTGTCCGGCAAGGCGCTATCCGCGGACGTGTGATAGACAATGGAAAACAAATTCTGCCGGGTGCTTCCATCTTTGTTGAAAATCTGAAAACCGGAGTAATCAGTGATGTGAACGGTTTTTATACGCTACCCAATCTGAAACCCGGAACTTACACAGTTAAAGTAACCTACGTAGGTTATAGCCCCATTGAAATGAAAGTTACCGTCCCCGAAGGCAAGACTTTAGAAAAAGATATAGTGATGAATGAAGGGGTGGAACTGCAGGAAGTGCAGGTAAAGGGAGCTTTTCAAGGACAGAAGAAAGCAATCAATACACAAAAGAATAATCTGGGTATCACTAATGTTGTATCTGCCGACCAGGTAGGGAAATTTCCCGACTCAAACATAGGTGATGCATTGAAACGTATCAGTGGCATCAATGTGCAATACGATCAAGGCGAGGCCCGTTTCGGACAGGTCCGCGGCACTAGTGCCGATTTAAGCTCCGTCACCATTAACGGCAACCGTGTCCCATCTGCTGAAGGGGATACCCGTAACGTGCAGTTGGACTTGATTCCTGCCGATATGATTCAGACCATCGAAGTAAGCAAAGTCGTTACACCCGATATGGACGGCGATGCTATCGGTGGTTCCATCAATCTGGTAACCAAAAATTCTCCTTATAAACGCACTATCAATGCTACAGCGGGAAGTGGTTACAACTGGATTAGCGAGAAAGCCCAGTTGAACTTAGGTTTCACTTACGGCGATCGTTTCTTCAATGACAGACTGGGCATGCTGCTCTCCGCTTCTTATCAGAATGCTCCTTCCGGTTCTTATGATACTGAATTCATGTGGGAACAAAATGAAGATGGCAAAGTATATGTCAGCGATTATCAGATGCGCCAGTACTTTGTCACCCGTGAACGTCAAAGTTATTCGGCGGCTTTTGATTTTGATATCAATGAAAACCATAAATTGACTTTCAAAGGGATCTTCAACAACCGTAACGATTGGGAAAACCGTTACCGTACCAATATCAAGGATTTGGATGAGAACGGAAAAGGCACAGTCCGCATCCAGACCAAAGCAGGTACTCCCGATAATCGCAATGCCCGTCTGGAGCGTCAGCGTACCATGGATTTCGCTTTGGGCGGAGAACACTTATGGGGGGCAATCGGTATGGATTGGAATGCCAGTTATGCAAAAGCTACGGAAGAACGCCCTAATGAACGTTATCTTGACTTCCAACTGAAAAAGCAGGAATTTGATATGGACTTGAGTGATGAACGCCAGCCGTTGGCAACACCTGGAACAGGTTCTACTTTGACACTGAGTGATAAGTTCAGCTTGAAGGAACTGACGGAACAACAGGAGGACATCAAAGAAGAAGATATGAAATTCTCGGCCAATTTCAAGGCCAGTTTAAATAATGGAGCTAAACTGAAGTTCGGTGCGAAGGTAGTACGTAAAACAAAAGAGAAAGAAATAGACTTCTACGAATATACTCCGAAAGACGAGGATGCCTTCATGACCAACAGCCTGAAAAATACGGTAGACCAGAGTACGGATAAGTTTATGCCGAGCGACAAATATCAGGTAGGAACATTTGCCAGTAAAGAATATGTGGGTGGATTGAATTTAAATGATGCTTCCCAGTTCGATAAAGAACAGGTACAAGCCGAATTGGCTGAGAACTTTGAGGCTCGTGAAACTGTAAGTTCCGGGTATGTGCGGTTTGATCATAAATTCGCTTCCGATATAAACCTGATGGCGGGACTCCGTATGGAACATACTTCCCTTCGTTATACCGGCCGTAACTATGATGATGAGACAGATAAGACCACCAAGACCGGCCGCATGACCAACAGTTATGTGAATTTCCTTCCTTCTATTTTGGTGAAATGGGATGTAAATGATGATTTCAAGATACGCGGTTCTTATACGCAGACCTTGAGCCGGCCCAAATATTCAGCTTTGGTTCCCAGTGTGAATATCAACCGTGGTGATAATGAAATAAAGATTGGTAATTCTGACTTGAAACCGACTATTTCTTATAACTTTGATTTGAGTGCCGATTATTATTTCAAGAGTGTAGGTTTAGTGAGCGCAGGTTTCTTCTATAAGAAAATAGACGATTTCATCGTAGATCAGGTACTGACCAACTATGAATACCAAGGAACAGAATATACCCGTTTCACTCAGCCCAAGAATGCAGGAAATGCTAATCTGTGGGGATTGGAATTTTCTTATCAGCGTGATTTCGGCTTCATTGCTCCAGCCTTGAAGTATGTGGGTTTCTATGGAACCTATACTTATACGCACTCACGCGTGGAGGACTTTAACTTCGAAGGACGTGAGAACGAGAGCGGGTTGAGTTTGCCGGGGTCTCCCGAGCATACGGCGAATGCCTCTCTTTACTTTGAAAAAGGAGGCTTGAATGTGCGCCTGAGCTATAACTTTGCATCTGATTTTATCGATGAAATGGGCCCAAGTACATTTTATGACAGATATTATGATGCTGTGAACTATATGGATGTGAACGCCAGTTATACCTTTGGCAAGAAGGTGAAAATGACCTTTTATGCTGAGGCGAACAATCTGCTGAACCAGCCGCTCCGTTATTACCAAGGGACGAAGGATCGTACTATGCAGGCAGAATATTATGGCGTGAGAATGAATGCAGGTTTAAAAATAAGTTTCTAAAAATAAGTATATGAAAACGTTGATGATGATTAGAAGAATGAAAGAAGTATTGACATGGGTATGGATTGCCGTCATTGGTACGGCTATTTGCCTGAATGTGTGTGCCCAGACTCCGCAAGATTGGAAAGGACTGGAGAAACAACTGAATTTTTATATGGCCAACGATTTGGGACGTAACGGTTATTATGACCAGAAGCCCATAGCCGAGCTGATGGGAGAAATGGCGGATGTTATTGGTCCCGAGTGTGTATTTGCAGCCGGAGACGTGCACCATTTTGAAGGTGTGCGCAGCGTTAACGATCCGCTCTGGATGACCAACTACGAGTTGATTTACAGTCATCCCGAGTTGATGATAGACTGGTTTCCGATCTTGGGAAATCATGAATACCGGGGTAATACGCAGGCTGTGTTGGATTATACCAATGTGAGTCGTCGCTGGTCGATGCCTGGTCGTTATTATACCAAAGTCTTCGAGAAGAAAGGAACTGCCATCCGTTTTGTGATGATAGATACCGCTCCTCTGATTGACAAATACCGTAACGAGAGCGAAACTTATCCGGATGCCTGTAAACAAGATATGGATCAGCAATTGGCATGGATAGATTCTGTACTGACTGTTGCCAAAGAAGATTGGGTAGTCGTAATCGGACATCATCCCATTTATGCTGAAACGTCGAAAGACGACAGTGAACGCAGCGATATGCAGAAGCGTCTGGATCCTATCCTCCGTAAACATAAGGTGGATATCTATGCATGCGGACACATTCATAACTTCCAGCACCTTCGTGTGCCGGGCAGTGATATCGACTATGTGGTAAATTCGGCTGGTTCGTTGAGCCGTAAGGTAAAACCAGTGGAAGGCACTCTGTTCTGTAGTCCCGAACCGGGCTTTTCTATCTTTACGGCAGACAAGAAAGAACTGGATATGCACATGATTGATAAGAAAGGAAAAGTAATCTATACTGTAAAACGCACCAAATAGGGATAGTTATTTTAGGGAAAAAGAGTACATTTGCGGTATAAAACTGTAAATGTACTTTTTGTTATGTTGAATACACTCCTTTTGATTGGTGGTCTGGCTCTCATTTTAGCTGGCGCGAATGGCTTGACGGATGGTTCTGCAGCGGTTGCCAAACGTTTCCGTATTTCTGATTTGGTAATAGGGCTTACCATTGTAGCTTTCGGCACTTCGGCTCCCGAATTGGTTATCAGTGTGCTTTCTGCATTGAATGGCAGTGCTGAAATGGCTATTGGTAATGTGGTGGGTAGTAATATATTCAATGCTTTGATGATTATAGGTTGTACTGCCTTGGTACTCCCTATAAAAGTAGGTGAGGGGACGATGAGTAAAGAGATTCCGTTAGTCATTCTTTCTTCGTTGGTACTTTTTGTCTGTGCCAATGACATGATGCTGGACAGGGAAGCGGTCAATGTTATCAGCCGTTCCGATGGGTTTGTTCTGTTGGCTTTCTTCCTTATATTTATGCGTTATACATTTGCCATCGCCCGTAATGGGGCAGATGAGGCAGGAGAGGAGCAGAAGATAAAGGAAATGCCTGTATGGAAATCGGTGTTGTATATTGCAGGAGGGCTGGCCGGACTCATATTCGGCGGACAGCTTTTTGTTGACGGGGCAAGCGGGCTTGCCCGTTCATGGGGTGTCAGTGAATCGGTAATCGGACTGACATTGGTAGCCGGAGGTACTTCCTTGCCGGAGCTTGCCACATCTGTTACGGCAGCTTTAAAGAAGAATCCGGGAATTGCTATCGGCAATGTCATCGGTAGTAATCTGTTCAATATATTCTTTGTTCTGGGGTGCAGCGCTACGGTGTCACCGCTTCCGATGGGGAATATAAATAACCTCGATTTAAGTGTACTGATTGCTTCCTCCCTGTTGTTGTGGCTGGTAGGCTGGTTTTTCCGCAAACGTACCATAACCCGGCTTGAAGGCGCATTGATGGTTGGCTGTTATGTCGTTTATACCGCCTATCTTATTGCCCAACAGTGAAAAAGCCATAAAAAGAATAAGTTTTCTGCAAAAAAACTTCTATCTTTACACCCCGAATTTTATAAAAATACAGCATGGCTATTACCATTAAAAAAGTCAGTTCAAAGAAAGAACTAAAGACGTTTATACGGTTCAACTACGAGTTATACAAAGAGAATCCCTATTCCGTACCCGATTTGTACGATGATATGCTGAATACGTTCAGCCCGAAGAAGAATGCCGCTTTCGAGTTTTGTGAGGCGGAGTATTTTCTGGCATATAAGGATAACAAGGTGGTAGGACGTATTGCAGGGATTATAAATAAACGCGCAAACGAGACTTGGAATAAAAAAGAAGTCCGTTTCGGATGGATCGATTTTCTGGATGATATCGAAATATCACGTGCCTTGTTGGATGCAGTAGCCCAATGGGGTAAATCAAAAGGTATGGATACCATTCAGGGACCTTTAGGCTTTACCGACTTTGATGCGGAGGGTATGCTGGTAGAAGGATTCGACCAGTTGAGCACCATGGCGACTATCTATAATTATCCTTATTACCCACAGCATATGGAGAAGTTGGGATTCGAGAAGGATGCCGATTGGGTGGAATATAAAATTTATATTCCGGATGCAATTCCTGATAAGCATAAGCGTATCAGTGACTTGATTCAACGTAAGTTTAACCTGAGGGTGAAGAAATATACATCGGGTAAGAAAATTGCGGCCGAATATGGACAGGCTATATTCGAGTTGATGAATGAGGCTTATGCTCCGCTTTATGGTTTCTCGGCTTTGTCGCAAGGACAGATCAACCAGTATATAAAGATGTATTTGCCTATTGTAGATTTGCGTATGGTAACCTTGGTGACCGATGCCGAAGATAAACTGGTGGCAGTGGGGATTTCAATGCCTTCTCTGTCCGAAGCGTTACAAAAAGCGAAGGGACGTTTGCTGCCTATGGGATGGTATCACCTGTTGAAAGTGTTGTTCCTGCATAAGTATCCTCCTATGTTGGATTTGTTGCTGGTTGCTGTAAAACCTGAGTATCAGAACAAAGGTGTCAATGCTTTGTTATTCTCGGACTTGATCCCCGTATATCAGCAGCTGGGATTCGAGTATGCCGAAAGTAATCCGGAACTGGAACTGAACGGAAAGGTGCAGGCCCAGTGGGAATATTTCAAGACCGAGCAGCATAAACGCCGTCGTGCTTATAAAAAGAGTATTCTGTAACAACGATATATAAAAATGTGATAAGTCAATATGGAAGAAAACAACGAACTGATAAACAATCCCGCCGTAGAATATACCGACGATAATATCCGCCACCTCAGTGACATGGAGCATGTGCGTACCCGTCCCGGTATGTATATTGGAAAGTTGGGTGACGGATCACATGCCGAGGACGGTATCTACGTTCTTTTGAAAGAAATTATCGATAACAGTATCGATGAATTTAAAATGCAGGCGGGTAAAAAGATTGAGATTATTATTGAAGAAAATCTCCGTGTCAGCGTGCGTGATTATGGCCGGGGTATTCCGCAGGGAAAACTCATTGAAGCTGTTAGTGTGTTGAATACGGGAGGTAAATATGACAGCAAGGCGTTCAAGAAGAGCGTCGGACTGAATGGGGTCGGTGTGAAAGCCGTCAACGCATTGAGTTCACGTTTCGAGGTGCGCAGCTATCGTGATGGAAAGGTGCGTATCGCTACCTTTGCCAAGGGAGACTTGTTGACGGATACCACACAAGATACAACAGAGGAGAACGGTACCTATATTTTCTTTGAACCGGATAACCTGTTGTTTGAGAACTACAGTTTCCGTCCGGAGTTCGTGGAAACCATGCTCCGCAACTATACCTATCTGAATACAGGACTGGCCATTATCTATAACGGTCAGCGTATCTTGTCCCGTAACGGGTTGGTGGATTTGCTTAACGACAACATGACGGCTGTGGGATTATATCCCATCATCCACTTGAAAGGAGAAGATATCGAGATCGCTTTTACGCATACCGGTCAGTATGGTGAGGAATATTACTCTTTTGTCAACGGACAGCACACCACACAGGGAGGTACGCACCAAAGTGCTTTCAAAGAGCATATAGCCCGTACCATCAAGGAATATTTCAACAAGAATATGGACTATGCCGATATCCGTAACGGATTGGTAGCTGCCATTGCCGTTAATGTGGAGGAACCGTTGTTCGAAAGTCAGACTAAAATCAAGCTGGGCTCTACCAATATGGCTCCCGGTGGTCCTACCGTTAATAAGTTTGTAGGTGATTTTGTAAAGACTGAGGTCGATAACTATCTGCACAAACATACGGATGTGGCCGATGTGATGTTGCAGAAGATTCAAGAATCGGAGAAAGAGCGTAAGGCTATAGCCGGAGTGACCAAACTGGCACGTGAACGTGCCAAAAAGGCAAATCTTCATAACCGTAAGTTGCGTGACTGCCGTTTTCACCTGAATGATGCCAAAGGAGACAAGAAGGAGGAAAGCTGCATTTTCATTACCGAGGGTGACTCGGCGAGCGGTTCTATCACCAAGAGCCGTGATGTAAATACTCAGGCAGTATTCAGTTTGCGTGGTAAGCCGTTGAATTCTTACGGGCTGACCAAGAAGATTGTATATGAGAATGAAGAGTTTAACTTGCTTCAGGCTGCTCTGAACATAGAGGACGGTATGGAAGGATTACGATATAACAAAGTGATTGTGGCAACAGATGCCGATGTGGACGGTATGCACATCCGTTTGTTGCTGATTACCTTCTTCCTGCAATTCTTCCCCGATTTGATAAAGAAAGGTCATGTATATATCCTTCAGACTCCTTTGTTCCGTGTCCGTAACCGCAAGAAAGGAGTTTATGAAACGGTATATTGTTATTCGGAAGAAGAACGGGTTGCCGCAATCGAACGGTTAAGCCCCAATCCCGAAATCACACGGTTCAAAGGTTTGGGAGAGATTTCACCCGATGAATTCAAGCACTTTATCGGCAAAGATATGCGTTTGGAGCAAGTTTCCCTCCGCAAGACTGATCTGGTAAAGGAATTACTGGAGTTCTACATGGGTAAGAACACGATGGAACGTCAGAATTTTATTATAGATAACCTTGTTGTAGAAGAAGATATTGCGTGAGTGAATCACTAAAAAATATGAGAAGAGCGATATTTCCGGGAACCTTTGATCCTTTTACCATCGGTCATTATTCGGTCGTGAAGAGAGCGTTGACTTTTATGGACGAAGTGGTGATCGGCATCGGTATCAATGAGAATAAGAAAACTTGGTTTCCTACAGAGAAACGAGTGGAGATGATCGAGAAACTTTTTGCGGATGATCCCCGGGTAAAGGTCGATGCTTATGATTGTCTGACCATTGACTTTGCCCGAGCTAAGGAGGCGCAGTTCATTGTTCGTGGTATCCGTACCGTACACGATTTTGAATATGAGGAAACTATAGCCGATATCAACCGGAAACTGGCCGGAATAGAAACGATTCTGTTGTTTACGGAGCCGGAACTAACCTCTATCAGCTCTACGATTGTAAGAGAATTGTTGCAGTTTGGCAAAGATGTGACGCCATTCTTGCCTGAAGGAATGAAAATAGACTGACCATGAAATATACTATGTATTTTGCAGGCTTGATTGCCTGCTTTTTTTCTATCGTAGCCGCACAGGCTCAGGAGAGTAAATTTCTGAATTCTCCGGCACGTAAGTTGCAACTGGCGGAATTTGCCATTGCCAATCTTTATGTAGACGAAGTCAATGAGGGAAAGCTGGTGGAAGAAGCTATCGTAAAAATGCTGGAGCAGCTTGATCCTCATTCTACCTATTCTGATCCGGAGGAAGTGAAGAGAATGAACGAGCCGTTGCAGGGAAACTTCGAAGGTATCGGTATACAGTTTAATATGGCGGAGGACACTTTGCTGGTGATACAGCCTGTATCGGGCGGACCGTCCGAAAAAGTCGGTATTCTGGCCGGTGATCGTATCGTCATGGTGGAAGATACGCTGATAGCCGGTGTAAAGATGAGTACCGAGGATATTATGCGTCGTCTCCGTGGTCCTAAAGATTCAAAAGTGAATCTGAAAATACTTCGCCGAGGGGTGAAGGAACTGCTCCCCTTTACGGTGAAAAGGGATAAAATACCTGTTTACAGCCTGGATGCTTCCTATATGATTAAAGATAAGATTGGTTATATCCGTATCAACCGTTTTGCCGCCACTACCCATGAAGAGTTCAAGAAAGCGTTAGCTGAATTGCAGAAAAAAGGGATGAAAGATTTGATTCTTGATTTGCAAGGCAATGGCGGAGGTTATTTGAACGCTGCCATCGATATTGCCAACGAGTTTCTGGGCAAAAAGGAACTGATAGTCTATACGGAAGGCCGTCGTAATCCCCGTAGTGAATTTTTTGCTAAAGGTACGGGCGAGTTCCAGAATGGTCGTCTGATTGTATTGGTCGATGAATTCTCGGCTTCTGCCAGTGAGATTGTGACCGGAGCTGTTCAGGATTGGGACAGAGGAGTTGTTGTGGGCCGGCGCAGTTTTGGTAAAGGCTTGGTGCAGCGTCCCATTGATTTGCCGGACGGGTCGATGATTCGTTTGACGGTGGCCCGTTATTATACTCCTGCCGGACGTTGTATCCAGAAACCTTACGAAAGCATTGAAAAGTATAATGAAGACCTGATAGACCGTTATAATAAAGGAGAAATGATGAGTGAAGACAGCATCCACTTTCCGGATTCACTGAAGTTCAAGACTCATAGGTTGGCCCGTACGGTATATGGTGGCGGAGGGATCATGCCCGATTATTTTGTGCCGATTGATACGACTCTCTATACTAAATACCATCGTCAGTTGCGTGATAAAGGAGCATTGATGAAAGCTCATTTCCATTTTATTGATGCCCATCGTAAAGAGTGGCTGGGCAAATACAAGACTTTCAATGAGTTCTACAAACGTTTTGAAGTGACTCCGGATATGTTGGCACAACTGGTTGCTACCGGCAAGGAGATGGGAGTGGAATATAATGAAGAAGAGTATCAAAAGGCCCTGCCTCTGCTGAGGTTGCAGATGAAAGCATTGATAGCCCGTGATTTATGGGATATGAATGAATATTATCACGTCATTAATGACGCGAATGAAAGTATCAGGAAAGCGCTGGAACTGTTGGAGCAACCGGACTTTGAGGGGCTGCTGTTGAAAAAGCGATAGTCAAGACTTTATATTAACTGCAGGGGCGCATAGTTGCACTCCTGCAGTTGTCTGAAAAACTTCTGCTGTGTCTTCTTTTAGGTGTGGAATAATTTTCCAACCATCACTTTATCTGTCTCCCGAACAGCACCTTATTCAGCCATCGGTTTACATAAATATTTGCAAAAGCACATCCTACTCCGATCGCTGCTCCTGCCACTACATCACTGGGATAATGCACTCCTTGGTTCATTCGTGCAAACCCCACTCCACAGGCCCATACGGCAGAAGGAGCGATGACATACCATTTGGGATAAGTGATAGAAAGCGAAGTTGCCAGGGAAAAAGCGGCGGCGGTGT
>ENA-OOQG01000490-OOQG01000490.1-human-gut-metagenome-genome-assembly--contig:-NODE-490-length-13994-cov-2.420690_pt1 | contig 13994 bp, 8 predicted proteins | sample MGYA00241085_ERZ501155 | MGnify/ENA primary metagenome ERZ501155 (study PRJEB25962, sample SAMEA2042438) | human gut metagenome | biome: human gut; feature: human-associated habitat; material: faeces...
CCTCCGGGCGGCGGCTTCTCTCTCTGCCGCGGACATAAGGCACGATACAGTAGGTGCAGAAGTTATTGCATCCGCGCATGATGGATACAAATCCGGAAATGTGGTTTCCGCAGATACGCGACGGAATCACGCTCGAAGACGGCGAGATAAAGGCCGACGACGTGCAGTATGCCGACCCCGTGGACAAGAAGCAGGTGGGCATCGAGATTCATTCCGGAAAGAACCGTATCGTGCGTCGAATTTTTGAGAGCCTGGGCTATCATGTAATAAAATTGGACCGCGTTTATTTTGCAGGTCTGACCAAAAAGGGATTGCGCCGCGGCGACTGGCGCTTCCTGACCGAAAAAGAGGTACAGATGCTTCGTATGGGAGCTTATGAATAATAAAACGATGGAAAAGATCAAGAGAATCAAGATTGTTGACCTGCTCAAGTCGGATAATTTTGGTGAGCAGGTAAATGTCAAAGGATGGGTGCGCACGCGTCGGGGCAGCAAATCCGTGAATTTTATAGCATTGAACGACGGTTCTACTATCAATAATGTGCAGGTAGTGGCCGACGTGGAGAAGTTTTCCGACGAAATCCTGAAAAAAATTACCACGGGCGCATGCCTGAGCGTTAACGGAACATTGGTCGAGAGTGTCGGTTCAGGACAAAAGGCCGAAATCCAGGCTACCGAAATTGAGTTGCTGGGAGAGTGCGGTTCTGACTATCCGATGCAGAAAAAAGGACAGAGCTTTGAGTATATGCGTCAGTACGCCCACATGCGTTTGCGCACAAATACCTTTGGAGCCGTGTTCCGTATTCGTCATAATATGGCAATGGCTATTCACCGCTATTTCCATGATCACGGATTCTTTTATTTCCATACGCCGATCATTACGGCCAGCGACTGCGAAGGAGCCGGACAAATGTTTCAGGTTACGACCAAGAATCTGTATGACTTGAAAAAAGACGAGAACGGAAAAATCGATTATAGTGATGATTTCTTCGGTAAAACTACTTCACTGACCGTGAGTGGCCAGCTTGAAGGAGAGTTGGGAGCTACTGCACTGGGAGCCATCTATACGTTTGGTCCTACTTTCCGTGCTGAAAATTCCAACACGCCGCGTCACTTGGCTGAGTTCTGGATGATTGAGCCCGAAGTGGCCTTCAACGACATCAACGACAACATGGACCTGGCCGAGGACTTCATCAAGTATTGTGTAAACTGGGCTCTTGAGAATTGTCAGGACGATTTGCAGTTCCTCAACAAAATGATTGACAAGACCTTGATTGACCGCCTGAACTTCGTGGTAAAACACGATTTCGTACGCCTTACCTATACCGAGGGTATCAAGATTCTGGAAGAGGCTATCCAGAAAGGTCACAAGTTTGAATTCCCGGTTTACTGGGGCGTTGACCTGGCCAGCGAGCATGAACGTTATCTGGTGGAAGAACACTTCAAGAAGCCGGTTATCCTGACTGACTATCCGAAGGAAATCAAGGCTTTCTACATGAAGATGAACGACGATAACAAGACGGTTCGCGCCATGGACGTACTCTTTCCGCAAATCGGCGAAATTATCGGTGGATCGGAACGTGAGGAAAGTTACGACAAACTGTTGACGCGTATCAAGGAACTTAACATCCCGATGAAGGATATGTGGTGGTATCTCGATACACGTAAGTTTGGAACCTGTCCGCACTCTGGTTTCGGACTGGGCTTTGAGCGTCTGATCCTGTTTGTGACGGGTATGCAGAATATTCGCGATGTAATCCCGTTCCCGCGTACACCGAAGTCAGCTGATTTCTAATCAGCGGAACTGACTGATATTTTTTATATTCAATTATAAGTCTGGCTGTACTTTCCTGTTTAAAGGGAAAGGTATGGCCAGATTTTTTTGTGTAGACGTCAGCCGTGCTTCTGGTTGTATTTTTTTATTGGCTAAGACCAGATTAGGCCCGGTTCGGCTTGAAAAATTGCTAAATAATAAAAAAACACAAACCTTCGTTGGCTATTTGTGTAGAAATTATTACTTTTGCACGCCGATTATTATCAAGCTGAGGCTTAGGCCGAGGCGGCTGCGTGTTAATAGTTCGACCTAATTGGCTGGGCGGATGGTTAGTGAATCGCAGTTTTTTGAGAATCAAATTTTTTTAGTAGTTAAACAATTAAAGAACAAAAGAGTGGATACTTTAAGTTACAAGACCATTTCTGCAAACAAAGAGACTGCCAACAAAGAATGGGTGGTAGTTGACGCAACTGACCAGGTTTTGGGTCGTTTGTGCACTAAAGTAGCAAAATTGTTGCGCGGAAAGTACAAACCCAATTTTACTCCTCATGTAGATTGTGGTGACAATGTTATTATTATCAATGCCGACAAGATTAAGTTGACCGGTAAAAAATGGACAGACCGTGTTTATTACTCTTATACGGGTTATCCTGGTGGTCAGCGTGAGCAGACTCCTGCTAGCATTATGGCTAAACCTAACGGTGCTGATAAGTTGCTTCACCGTGTAGTAAAAGGTATGCTTCCCAAAAATCGCCTGGGTGCAAAGTTGTTGGGCAACCTTTATGTTTACGAAGGAGCAGAACATAAACATGAGGCACAGTCTCCTAAAGTGATTGATATTAACTTGTATAAATAAGCTGAGCAGTAATGGAAATGATTAATGCATTGGGTCGTCGTAAAAGTGCAGTAGCACGTGTTTACCTGACCGAAGGAACTGGTAAGATTACCATTAACAAAAAAGATATTACAGAATATTTCCCTTCACCAATTCTTCAGTTCGTTGTAAAGCAGCCGTTGACATTGCTGAATGTAGCTGAGAAATATGATATCAAAGTAAATGTGTTTGGCGGTGGCTTCACCGGTCAGTCTCAGGCTCTCCGTTTGGCTATTGCCCGTGCTTTGGTGAAGATAAATGCTGAAGATAAAGCCGCTTTGCGCGCTGAAGGCTTCATGACGCGTGACCCGCGTGCTGTTGAAAGAAAGAAACCGGGTCGTCCTAAAGCACGTCGTCGCTTCCAGTTTAGTAAACGTTAATTCGGCCGTTTATTATCGACTGGCTGTTTAGTATCTAAACTATCAGGATTCTTTTGTCGTGAAAGACTACTTGATAGCTGGTTGAACTATCCTTGGGGCTTATTCCGAATGGAGGCCCTTCAACTAACAAGAATGTAAACAATAAAAATAAAAAAGAAAATGTCTAGAACAAATTTTGATGCGCTCCTCGAGGCAGGTTGCCACTTTGGTCACCTTAAGCGCAAATGGAATCCCGCCATGGCTCCTTACATCTTCATGGAGCGTAACGGAATTCATATTATCGACCTCCATAAAACTGTAGCAAAAGTTGATGAAGCTGCTGAAGCTCTGAAACAAATTGCTAAATCAGGAAAGAAAATTCTTTTTGTAGCTACTAAAAAACAGGCCAAACAAGTCGTTTCTGAAAAAGCTGCTTCTGTAAATATGCCTTACGTTACAGAGCGCTGGCCGGGTGGTATGTTGACCAACTTCCCGACTATCCGCAAGGCAGTGAAGAAAATGGCTAACATTGATAAACTGACTGCAGACGGTACTTTCTCTAATTTGTCAAAGCGTGAAATTCTTCAGATTTCTCGTCAGCGTGCAAAATTGGAAAAGAACTTGGGTTCAATTTCTGATCTTACACGTTTGCCGGCAGCATTGTTCGTAGTTGACGTATGCAAGGAGCACATCGCTGTTAAGGAGGCAAATCGCCTGGGTATTCCTGTGTTCGGTATCGTTGATACCAACTCTAACCCCAACCAGATTGACTATGTTATTCCTGCAAACGATGATGCCAATAAGAGCGTTGAAGTAATTTTGGACGCATGCTGCGGCGCTATTGCTGAAGGTCTGGAAGAGCGTAAGGCTGAAAAGGTTGACGCTGAAGCAGCTGGTGAGGCAAACGGAGAAAACGCAGAAGGCAAGTCTGAGCGTAAACGTGCCAGCCGTGCTCGCGTAAAATCTGATAACGCTGAAGCTCCGGCAGAAGCATAACCTTATATTGTTATATTTTAATTAGAAATTACATTATGGCAGTATCTATTGAAGATATCAAAAAACTCCGCGAGATGACCGGAGCCGGTTTGGGCGATTGCAAAAAAGCATTGGCTGAATCAAACGGTGACATGGAAGGCGCTATTGAAATCATCCGTAAAAAAGGACAGGCCGTAGCCGCTAAACGTTCTGATCGCGAAGCTGCAGAAGGTTGTGTACTCTGCAAGGTAGAAAACGGATTCGGTGCAATCGTAGCTTTGAAGTGCGAAACTGACTTCGTGGCTAAGAATGCAGATTTCGTAAAATTGGCTCAGGATATTCTGGACGCAGCTGTAGCTGCTAAGTGCAAGACTCAGGACGAAGTTTTGGCTTTGCCTATGGGTGACGGTACTGTAGCTGATGCTATCACTGCTCGCAGTGGTATCACGGGTGAGAAGATGGAGCTCGATGGTTATTCTTATATCGAAGGCGACAACATCTCTTGCTACAACCACCAGAACAAGAATTTCCTCTGCACAATGGTGCAATTGAGCAAGTCTGTAGATGCTCAGTATGGTCACGCAGTGGCTATGCAGATTGCAGCAATGAACCCGATTTCGATTTCTGAAAACGATGTTCCTGCTGATGTAAAGGCTCGTGAGTTTGAAATTGCAGCTGATAGGGCTCGTGAAGAGGGTAAACCTGAAAATATGGTTGAGCGCATTGCTGAAGGCCGTATGAAGAAATTCTACAAGGAGCAGTGCTTGCTCATGCAGGAATTTATTCAGGACAGCAAATTAAGCGTTGCTGATTATTTGCATCAGGCTGATGCCGACTGTACGGTTCTGGCATTCAACCGCTTTACCTTGCGCGCTGAATAATAGTTGAAGGAATATAATACTTCAAAAATATACAGTAGGGCTGCATCTGTTTTGCGCAGATGCAGCTTTTGTTTTGTGCGGATGCCCCGTAATTGGGGGCATAAAGCAGAATCAAGGGGGAATCTTGGATCAACTGCGCAATAAAACAGCGTAAGGAACGTTTATACAGTAAATATAGAATTATCAGATGATTGAATATATAAAAGGCGAAGTAGTAGAGTTGACCCCAACGTATGCGGTAATAGATTGCCATGGTATAGGTTATAATCTGAATATTTCACTTAATACTTATACGGCAGTGCAGGGGAATAAAACCGTGCAGTTGTATGTCTATGAATCAATACGTGAAGACTCTTATACTTTATTTGGGTTTGCAAGCAGGGATGAGCGGACAATTTTTTTGTTGTTGATAGGAGTTTCAGGAATTGGTGGACAGAGTGCTCGTATGGTGTTGTCTGCCTTTACTCCACAGGAATTTTGTAATGTTGTTTCTGCTGGTGATGAACGTCAGTTGCGTAGTGTAAAGGGAATTGGTCCAAAGGCCGCACAGCGAATCATTGTGGATTTAAAAGATGCTTTGGCTAAATTAGTGATGTCAGGCGATAATACTTCTTCTAACGCCTCGTTTAGTGTACCCGCAACAAACGCAAAAAATGTGGAGGAGGCGTCTTCCGCTCTTGTAATGTTGGGCTTTTCGCCGGCACCAGTACGAAAAACCGTGCTATCAATAGTTAAGCAGGAGCCGGAGGCCACGGTTGAACAAATTATCAAGCAGGCTTTGAAAATGTTGTAATCAATATGCTTGGAGTTTGATTGTTTAAGGTTATGTCTTTCAGGAAGCACTTTTTATTTAAACTCATTTGGGTCGCTTTTTTAGTGGCAGGTTGTTGCATGGGCTATTGGGCTTATGCTCATCAGTTTGCTACTGCTTCCTCTGTATCATTGAGTTCGACGCCGGAATCGTTGGAGAGCGCTTCTGCAATGGAAAGTGGAGTTGGAGATACAGTCCGAAAGATCAAATATTCAGTCAATAAAACAGTAGTTACGCAAGAGGACGATCTGGATAAAAAACCTGTTGATCTTAAGGAACCGGAGAATCTTGAAAGTAACGTCTTTTATGATGAGGCTACTGGTAGTTATCGGATGGGAACCAAACTGAATAACCAGTATTTGGCCGCCCCCTTCTATATGACTCAGCAGGAATACAGTAACTGGAGCTTTAAACGTTCTATGAGTGCTTATTTCCGGGAGAAAAATAATGCTGATTTTAAAGCCAAGGGTAAGGATAAATTTGATTTCACCAATATGAATTTTAGTCTTGGTCCCGCAGAAAAGATTTTTGGACCGGGAGGAGTAAAAATTCAGACGCAGGGTTCTGCAGAATTAAAATTAGGTGCAACAACGCGAAAGATAGATAATCCGTCACTTTCTGAAAGAAATCGAAAAACTTTTGGATTTGATTTTGATGAGAATGTAAATTTGAATGTCAAAGGTTCTGTTGGTGACAAGGTTAATGTCGATTTTAATTATAATACAGAGGCTACTTTCGACTTTGATGCGCAGAACCTGAAATTACGATATGAAGGGAAGGAAGATGAGATTATAAAGTTGATTGAAGCCGGAAATGTGTCGATGCCGACCAATTCTTCGCTTATTCGGGGAGCTTCCTCTTTGTTTGGCGTGCGTGCAGACATGCAGTTTGGTAAATTGAAGTTGCAGACTGTGGTTTCCCAAAAAAAATCTTCCACTCAGTCGGTTAGTTCGGAAGGTGGTGTGCAATTGACTAATTATGAATTTTCTGCCGATAATTATGAGGAAAGCCGCCATTTCTTTTTATCTGAATATTTTCGCAGTCAGTATAATAAGAACATGTCGCAGTTGCCGAATGTTCTTTCCGGAATAACGATAAACCGTATAGAAGTTTGGGTTACGAATAAAACCGGCGCTACTACGAACACCCGAAATATTGTGGCGTTCACAGATTTGGGAGAACGTACGGTTGGGTCATCGTGGGATGGTTCCATTAATCCGCAGAATAGTTTAGGAGGATTATATTCTACTTTGACAACGTCATTGGTAGCCGCTCGTGACATTTCCCAGACAACGCAAGTGCTTGATGGAGCCGGCTTTTCAGGAGGAAATGATTATGAAAAGCTGGAAAATGCCAGGTTGTTGAGCTCGTCAGAGTATAGTTTAAATACTTCGTTGGGATATCTCTCATTAAATACGACGCTACAACCTGACCAGGTGCTTGCTGTGGCATTTGAGTATACATACCGTGGTGGTACTTATCAGGTAGGAGAGTTTTCGACCGACCAGAAAGATAATTCCAATGCTTTGTTTGTTAAAGCTTTGAAGAATACATCCAATTCTCCGCGTATGCGAAATTGGCGTTTAATGATGAAAAACGTGTATTCTTTGGGGGCGACTTCCGTGCAAAAGGAAAACTTTAAATTGGATATCAAGTTGTTGAGTGATTCCTCGGGTGTATATATTTCTTATTTGCCGGAGCCTGGCCTGAAAGACAAGAAACTGATTCAGTTAATGGGGATGGATCGGTTGGATAACAATAATAAGAATAATCCCAATGGTTATTTTGATTATATAGACGGCTATACCATAAATTCAAGTAACGGACGTGTTTATTTCCCAACAGTAGAGCCGTTCGGTTCGGATCTTGCTTCGGCTATCAACAACGAGGCTATAGCTCAGCGCTATGTTTTTCAGGAGTTGTACGATTCAACCAAAACCGTAGCCAAACAGATTGCTGACAAAAATAAGTTTTTGATTACTGGCCAGTATAAGGCAAGTTCCGGTAGCGAAATCAGTTTGGGGAGCACCAATGTTCCCCGTGGTTCCGTGGTCGTGACAGCGGGGGGGCAAACCCTGGTGGAAAATGTTGACTATACCGTAGATTATAATTTTGGTGTCGTTACGATTTTGAACCAGAGCATTATTGATGCAGGAACTCCGGTAAGTGTCAGCTCCGAAAGTGATTCGGAGTATGGCATGCAGCGAAAAACAATGGTGGGGTTGAATTTTGAGTACGATTTTACCAAGAATTTCCAGATAGGCGGTACGCTTATGCATTTGGGTGAGCAACCATTGACAACCAAAGTCGCTATGGGCAGTGAACCGCTGAACAATACGATTTGGGGACTCAACATGTCGTGGAAGCAACAGAGCCAGTGGCTTACGGATATGATTGACAAATTGCCTTTTTTGCATTGTACGGCTCCTTCCAGTATTAATTTTACAGCGGAGGTCGCACAGTTGATTGCCGGTAAGAATAAAGGTTCGCAGGGTAATGCTTCTTATCTCGACGATTTTGAGAATACCAAAACAACAATTGATGTATCTGTTCCAACAGAATGGGTCCTGAGTTCATGTCCGTCAGATTTTCCTGAGTCTAAATATTCTAACGATATCCGTTATGGGTATAATCGGGCGAAGTTGGCATGGTATAATATTGACCCGTTGTTTACCCGTCGTTCTTCATCGTTGACGCCGAGTCATATTAAAAGTGACCTTGAGCAACTCTCTGATCCCTACGTGCGTGAGGTTTACAAGCGTGAGCTTTTCCCGAATACGAATTTGAACTACAATGAATCGTCAGCCATGACCGTGCTCAACTTGGCATATTATCCTAATGAGCGTGGGCCGTATAATCTTGATCCCAATCTGGATGCAGACGGCCACTTGTCCAATCCGCGAAGCCGTTGGGGAGGTATGATGCGCCGTATTGACAACAGCGATTTTGAAACATCCAATATTGAATATATTGAGTTCTGGCTGATGGATCCTTTTATCAAGTCCGAGCAGACCGGTCTTGATCAGTCGGGTGATTTTTACATTGATTTGGGAGAAATCAGTGAAGACGTACTGAAGGATGGCAAAAAGTATAGTGAGAGCGCCATGCCGATCAATGCGGAAAGCACCGAGTTTATTGAAACCGTATGGGGGCGCGTACCTACGCAGAGCAGTGTGACTTATGCTTTCAGTACCAGTGGCGGTTCGCGTCAGCAGCAGGATGTGGGTCTCAACGGATTGAGCAGTGAGCAGGAGCAAACTTTTTCTACCTATTTGAATTATCTGCAACAGGTAAAGACACGTGTACGTCCTGCTGTGTACGATTCTATTTTTGCCAATCCCTCGGGCGATAAGTATCATTATTTCCGCGGATCCGATTTTGATGAGCACGAAGTGTCAATCCTAAATCGTTATAAGGATATCAACAATCCTAACGGTAACTCGGTGGATTCTGACCACTCGCCTGAAAAATACAGCACGGCCTACAAAACGACTCCCGACGTGGAGGATATCAATCAGGATTATACCCTGAATGAATATGAAAAGTACTACCAGTATCATGTGCGCCTCGCTCCTGAAGCAATGGTCGTAGGGCAGAATTATATTGTCGACAAGCGCACGGTAATGGTAACTTTGCGTAACAACGAAAAACAGGAAGTTTCCTGGTATCAGTTCCGTATTCCGTTGGATCAGTATGAAAAACGGGAGGGCGAAATCAGCGATTTTACGAGTATACGTTTTATGCGTATGTTCCTGACCAATTTCAGTAATCCGGTTGTGTTGCGTTTTGCCACATTGAATTTGGTGCGCGGCGATTGGCGTAGTTATGATCAGAACCTCTATACAGGTGAGGCTCCCTCGGTGAGTGGTACGCTCAGCGTTTCGGCTGTAAGTTATGAGGAAAATAATGAAAAAACGCCGGTCAACTATATTTTGCCTCCAGGCATTTCGCGTGTTCAGGATCCTTCGCAAGGGCAAGTGTTGGAGGAGAACGAGCAGGCACTTTCGCTGGTGGTAAACAACCTTGCTTCGGGTGATGCCAGAGCCGTATATAAAAACACCAATCTTGATTTGCGGCGTTATAAACATCTGCAAATGTTTGTCCATGCCAATGCTTTGTCGGGCGACGATCAGCTGGCCGATGACCAAACCAGTGTCTTTATCCGTATGGGCTCTGACTATAACAGTAATTTCTATGAATATGAAGTGCCCTTGAAACTGACTCCCGAAGGACGTTATGCTGATGGAGCCGGTGCCATTAAAGTGTGGCCGGAGGAGAATATGATTGATGTCGACCTGTCCGTGTTTACCGATTTGAAGAAAGCCCGTAATCGCCAGAAGTCGCTGGGGTTGATAACTAATTCTGACCTGTATTCAGACTATCAGCAGAGCAAGCCCAACAATCGTATCAGCATCATGGGTAACCCGTCGCTTGGCGAGGTGCGTACCATTATGATTGGTGTGCGCAACCGTTCGCGGGCAACACAGAGTGTGGAGGTTTGGGCCAATGAACTGCGTCTGCAGGATTATACTACTGATGGTGGATGGGCGGCACAGGCCACATTGAATTTGCAGCTTTCGGATTTTGCTACATTGAATTTGTCGGGGCATCTGGAAACTGCCGGTTTCGGAGGACTGGAAGAGGGTGTAATGCAACGCCGCCAGGATGATTTATATCAGTATCAGGTTTCAACCAATGTTGAGTTGGGGCGTTTCTTACCCGACAAAGCTAAATTCAAGGTTCCTTTCTATTATTCATACAGCAAGGAGAAAAAGGTGCCTAAGTACAACCCGCTTGACACCGACATGCTGATGTCTGACGCCATGGATGCCCTCACAACGCAGCATGAGCGTGATTCGTTGTCTGCAATAGTCAACAGTGTAGTTGTAAACAAGAACCTGAGTATTAGTAATGCACGTATCGACTGGTCGACCAAGGGGCGCCCCATGCCTTACGATCCTGCCAACTTCTCGTTTACGTACTCTAAAAGTCATAAATATACTACGGGCGAAACTACGGCGTGGGAGCGCAATGATACCTGGAAGTGGGGACTTACTTACGACTATTCGCCGGTGTATAAACCTTTTGAGCCTTTTAAAAAGAAAATCAAGAGCAAAAGCAAATGGCTGAGTTATCCTAAGGATTTTTCGTTCAATTATTTGCCGCAATCAGTTTCTTTCGGTTCCGACATTAATCGCAACTATTACGAATTTCAGGAGCGTGACATGGAGGATTTGAGCAACAATTCGTTGCCTCTGACGTGGACCAGTGACTTTTTCTGGAATCGTAACTTTGCCATACGTTGGGACTTGACGAAGAATCTGCATGCCAATTTTTCTTCACAGACCAATGCCGAGATTGAGCAGCCTTACACTCCGGTAAACAAGGATTTGTACCCCGACGAGTATTCGGCCTGGAAGGATTCCGTGTGGCACAGTATCCGTCATTTCGGTGCTCCGCTCACTTATCAGCAGAATTTTGATGCTTCGTGGTCGTTACCGCTCGACAAGATTCCTGCTTTGAGTTGGATTTCGGCTGACGTGTCCTATAGTTCCAATTACAACTGGGCGCGCGGAACGGAGATGGAGGACGGAACCAGCTTGGGCAACACGATTACAACGTCGCGCGACGCTTCGTTCAAAACCCGTTTGAGTATGGAGAAGTTGTACAACTTCGTGCCGTTCCTCAAATCGGCCAACCGTCGTTTTGCAACCTCGGCAGGAGGGGGCGTACAAAAGAAAGAAAAAGCCAATTTCAGTAAGGAAATCACATTGAAGCCCGATACGACGCTGACCGTAAAGCATAGCCAGAAGAGCAAGAAACTGAAGGTGACGGCCATACGTGCTGACGGAACGCGTTATCCGCTGAGATATAAAATAGTGGATAAGGAAAACATCCTGATTCTCAGTAAGGATACGGCGCGTATCAAACTGACCGTGGCTGCCCGCAAGAGTTTTGACGAGTCCAAGTTCTATGATGTTCTTCAGGGCGGTGCACGTTTCCTGATGATGGTGCGCAGTGTCAGTGCTTCTTATCGCAACAGTTATTCGATGACGTTGCCCGGTTTTATGCCGACCATCGGCGATTTCTTCGGTCAGGGGCGTCGTGACGGCGTTATGCGTCCGGGACTGGATTTTGCTTTTGGCTTTGTGGACGAAGGTTATATCCAGAAGGCCATTGACCGTAACTGGCTCCTCTGTTCCGACAGCATTATAACGCCAGCCACAACCAATATGACCGAGGATTTGCAGCTTCGGGCTACGCTTGAACCGATTCGCAGTTTGAAAATCGATTTGACGGCTACGCGCAATGTCAATAAGGTACGCAGCATTCAGTATATGTATGAGGGCATGCCTACGACGGAGACCGGTAGTTTCCAGATGACGACCATCAGTATCGGTTCGGCTTTCGAAAGCATGGGTAATATAAACAATGGCTATGCCAGCAAGCGATTTACGCGTTTCCTTTCCAATCTCGACAAATATCAGCAGCAGATTGAGCGTCTTTATGTGGGGCAGACCTATCCGGAAGGCAGCAGCCTGGCCGGGCAGGAGTTTAATCCCGAAAACGGTACGGTCAGCCGGTATTCGTCAGAGGTTATGATTCCGGCATTTATTGAGGCCTATACGGGACAGAGTTCGTCGGGCATATTCCCGGCGTTGTCGCGCCTGTTGCCCAACTGGAGTGTCAGCTACGACGGGTTGTCGCGTCTGTCGTTCTTTAAGCGCTGGTTCAAGAATTTTACCCTCAATCATTCCTATAAGAGCATTTATTCCGTAGGTTCGTATTCTACGTACAACAGTTTTATGGAAATGTTCGGCGCCTATGGATTTGTAAATGACGTGACAAGTGGTAACCCTGTGCCCAGTTGCATGTATGACATTTCTACGGTATCAATTAACGAGAGTTTCTCGCCGCTGTTGGGGGTTAGCATGACGTTCCAGAATAACATTACGGCCAAGGCAGAATATCGCCGTACGCGTGTGTTGAACCTGAGTATGACTTCGTTGCAGATTGTGGATACGCGTTCTTACGATTGGGTGTTTGGCTTTGGCTATAAGATTACCAACTTCAAGTTGTTCTCGCCCAAGAAGAAGGTGCGCAAGGTGTCTTCACGCAGCAAGAGCAACAAGTCGTCTGACACGGGCAACCAGTCGGCTTCGGCCGGAGGCGGAGGCTTCTCCAGCGATTTGAACATTCGTTTTGATCTTTCCATCCGGAATCAGGCTGCCCTGAATCGTGACATCATGACCGCCATGTCTACCGCAACCAGCGGTAACAAGGCCGTGCAGGTTTCTTTCTCGGCCGACTATGCCGTGAGCCGCATGCTTACCATCAGCGCTTATTATGACCGCCAGATGAACCGCCCGTTGCTGACTTCCAGTTCTTACCCTACCACTACGCAGGATTTTGGAATCAGCCTGAAGTTCCAGCTGACGCGTTAACGGCGGGAGTGTAATTTTCTTTGATTGTGCTTCGCTTTGCTTAGGTGATGAGCCGGGTGGTTCGGGCTTGAGTGTCGGCGTGCGTATCTCTGCTGCGCCGGGTGGGTATTCGCCTGATGAGCGTGCCGAACGGAAAAATCAAGGTCGGTCAGAGAAGAAAGAACTCGGCACTTTGTTCCTTTTTCCTGCCTGTTTTTTTCGGTATGAAACTAGCCGGATTTGAGAACCTTTGTTTGCCGCAGACCGATACGGGACTTCCGTCGCAACTTTTTTTGAGGAAAAACGCCAGTGTTTCTGGCAAAATCAGTAATTTTGTTTTTCTATAAAAGGCGGGGACGGGATGTGGTCAGACCGCCATACAACTTTTTCCAAACATTATATTTACATACGATATGAAGATTAAAACTGCAGAATATGTAGTCAGCAATGCCCGTGCTTCGGGATGTCCCGATACCAATTTACCCGAGTATGCTTTTATCGGGCGCAGCAATGTTGGCAAGAGCAGTCTTATCAATATGCTGACCGGACGCCGTCGGCTGGCCATGACTTCGGCCACTCCGGGAAAGACTTTGCTGATCAATCATTTTAAGATTAACAACGAATGGTTCCTGGTCGATTTGCCGGGTTACGGGTTTGCGCGTCGTAGTAAGACCGAAGTAGCACGGCTTTATGAGCTTATCAACGATTATGTACTTAACCGCAGACAGCTTACCAATTTGTTCCTCCTGATTGACCCGCGTGTGGAGCCACAGGCCATTGATCTTGACTTTGTGGAATTTTTGGGTGAACATGGTGTGCCGTTCTCCATCGTCTTTACCAAGGCCGACAAACTGAAGGCCACCGCATTGCAGCAGGGGGTCAATCGGTTTCTGGACC
>ENA-OOQG01000508-OOQG01000508.1-human-gut-metagenome-genome-assembly--contig:-NODE-508-length-13623-cov-3.315374_pt1 | contig 13623 bp, 12 predicted proteins | sample MGYA00241085_ERZ501155 | MGnify/ENA primary metagenome ERZ501155 (study PRJEB25962, sample SAMEA2042438) | human gut metagenome | biome: human gut; feature: human-associated habitat; material: faeces...
TTTATAATAAAAATAATGATACCGCAAATAACGTAAAACGTCAAGAATGCAAAATAGTAATTCTATTAACCAAAGAAATGTTTGAGGAACTGGATATGGTCCGATAAATGTCAAAATGTCCGAAATGTATAAAAGCATTAAAGACTTACAACACAGAAGTTAAAAAAGAGATGACATTTAACTTTACCGCTACACAGGTTATGGGGACAGTGGAAGACCCAAGAGAAGATTTGGTAAAGAAAGCAGTTACCTGTACGATTCCAAGCATTGACTTCAAAACAGCCGATTTCGCTGGTGGAACAGGAGTTTACACAAAGCTTAGTAATAAGATTACATTTGATGCATTTACTGAGGCAGGAAAATATGAATATACTGTAAAAGAAAGTGCATCTGATCCAGTTATTAATGCTGAAAGTAAATATGAAAAACTGATCATGTCTAAGGCTGAGTATACAATGGATGTATATGTTGTGGAGGATAGGCTTGGAGCATTTAATATTGAAAAGATTATTGTAAATAAGACAAAAGATGACGAGGGTCACACAGCAACAGGTAAAGTGGATATTGGTAATAATACAGATAGTAATGGTTTTAACTTTACCAATACATATGTCCAGGAAGCAGGTACAGGAGCACCAGATCCTACAAGACCAGATCCGGTTAATCCTGGAACAGGTCCAGATGACGACTATACAAAATATGGTTCATTGAAATAAGGCTACCGCAATCCCACTGGCTTTAGACGGTGGGTTAAGGTAGCCAAAAATCAGAAATTATAGTATACTCATGGCATGGGAACCTGGAAATCTAAAAACAGACACAAATACCTATTACAATATCACATTATTTTTGTCTGTAAATATAGGAAGAAATTACTGGTTTCGAGGCAGATATCAGATGATATAAAGCAGTTTTCATATGAGATATGCCAAAGGCACAGTGTTATTATCAGATATATGGAAACAGATAAAGACCATATTCATTACATGATAGAGACAGAACCGACAATGTCTATTAGTAAGATTGTAAACCTGATGAAGAGCTATACAACATACCATATATGGAAAAGATATCCCCAATATTTACGAAAACAATTCTGGAAAGAACATACCTTTTGGACAGATGGATATTTTGCCTGTAGTGTAGGAAATGTATCGGAAGAAATGCTGAAAAGATATATAGAAAATCAAGGTTGAGAAAGAGGGTGACAGTGGATGTTAAAGGCATATAAATACAGAATATACCCTAATAATGAGCAGAAAATACAAATTGCAAAAACATTTGGCTGTTGCCGTTTTGTATATAATCAGACACTGGCATACCGGAAAGAAGTATATGAGAAAGAGAAAAAATCAGTTAGTAAAACCGACTGTAACAATTACTGCAACAGACAATTAAAGAAAGAGTATGAATGGCTGAAAGAAGTGGATAAATTTGCTCTGACAAATGCGATTTACAACATGGATGCTGCATACCAGAAGTTTTTCAAGGAACACGCAGGTTATCCGAAGTTTAAGAGTAAACACGATAATCATAAGTCATATACAACAAATTTTACGAATGGCAATATAACAGTAGATTTCGGGTGCAATAGAGTAAAACTGCCTAAATTAAAAGGAGTAAAAGCAAAACTGCATAGAAATTTTATCGGACAGATAAAATCGGCAACGATATCACAAGTTCCGAGTGGAAAATATTATGTATCAATTTTAGTGGAAACAGAACACGTGGAACTGCCACATATAAATCAAAATACAGGAATAGATTTAGGTATTAAGGAGTTATGTATTACTTCTGCTGGAAAGAAATACGAAAATCCAAAAATCATCAGAAAATACGAAAAGAAACTGGTGAAACTGCAAAGGCAGTTAGCCCATAAAGAGAAAAGAAGTCAAAATTACTGCAAAACAAAGAAAAAGATAGCATTATGCCATGAAAAAATAACAAATACCAGAAAAGATTATCTGCACAAGATGTCCCATGAGATTATCAGCGAAAACCAAGTGATAGTTTCGGAAGATTTGCAGATAAAAAACATGGTAAAAAATCACCGTTTGGCAAAGTCTATAAGTGATGTATCATGGTATGAGCTGACAAGACAGTTAGAATATAAGGCAAAGTGGAATGGCAGGAAATATGTCAAAATAGATAGATTCTATGCCAGTAGTCAGCTGTGTTCAGCCTGTGGATACCAAAATACAGAGACAAAAAATCTATCAGTAAGGGAATGGACATGTCCTGTCTGTGGAACAAATCATGACAGGGATATCAACGCAGCAAAAAATATACTGGAAGAAGGATTAAGACAAATAGCATAAAAATAACAATATAGGGCAGGGACTGCCCGAATGAACGCCTGTGGAGATAGTAGGTTACGAGGTCTGCGAAGCAGGAAGCCCATTGGCTTTAGACAATGGGTAGTTCACATCCTTGAGAATTGTTATCGAAAATCATTACAGAAAGCATTGGAACTTGAGTGTGAGCGTATAGCATTTCCCCTGATTTCGACAGGAGTATATGGATTCCCGAAGGACAAAGCATTACAGATTGCTGTGTCAGTATTCAGCCAGTTTCTTACAGAAAATGAAATGGAAATCATACTGGTAGTGTTTGATAAAAGATCTTTCCAGTTGTCCGGTCAGATTGTTGGGAATATTGATTCTTATATTGATGCTAATTACGTCAGAGAAATCCATAGAAAAGAGTATCCGTTAAGGAGCAGAAGAAGTACTCGTATAAAAGAATTGGCAGAAGAAGATTTCAATGAAGAAATGCTTCAAAGAGAAGAAGACAACTATCCACTTGAGGAAATGACAGATACGGGCATGACAGAGTTGCTCATGCCGTTAGAAAATATTTCACTGGAAGATCAGCTGGCAAATATAGGAGTTTCCTTTCATGACAAATTATTTGAGCTGATCGACGAATCGCATCTTGATAATAAGGATGTGTGGAAACGGGCAAACCTTGATAGAAAACATTTTTCAAAGATTCAATGTGACCGGAATTATCATCCAAAGAAGAAGACTGTGATGGCACTCTGCATTGCACTGAAGCTTGATCTGGAACAGTCGAAAGACTTACTTGCCAGAGCAGACTGGGCATTTAGTCCAAGCAGTAAGGTGGATCTGATCGTACAGAAGGCTATAATAGATAAGCAGTATGATATTATGCAGCTGAATGTGACATTATTTAAGTATACGAATGAAATTCTTGGAGTATAGGAGCATGATTGATATGTGGGATGACATATATAAACCGAATTCTATTGGCAGTGAGGGTGGCACGATTATTGCAGATGAGGAATATAAAGAATCGTGTAGGATAACCTTGGAAAGATGTGAAAGATATGATGCAATTACATGTGGAGTATATGGATGTATGATGCATACAGCTTTTTGTAATAAAAGTCATAGTCAGGAAGTATTTGATAATATGAAAAAAGACTTGCAGGAATTCATAGATAAGGATACAACAGCGGATGAAGAAATTATTTTCTATGAAGAGTTTACAAGTAAATATTGATTAGTAATGTTACGTCGGTACTCATATAGTATCGGCGTTTGTTTTTTATCTTAAAAGTGTCGCCCGAACAGCGACCATATAAAGATGCCATTCAATTATACTCATATTGTAACAGAGAAAGAGAGGTGCCGGAGTAATCCGGGGATTGGAGGCATATATGTACGGAGCGATTTTAGGAGATATTATTGGAAGCCCGTTTGAGTTTGACAGAGGTGATAAAACAAAGAAGTTTGATTTGTTTAGTGAAGGCTGTGGCTTTACAGATGATTCTGTTATGACAATAGCAGTTGGAGAAGCTCTCCTGGCAGTCGGACCGGAAGCTGTAGTAAAGGAAATTGAAGATGCGGTAGCATCCAGTATGCAGGATTGGGGAAAAAGATATCCACATGCAGGTTATGGTGCAAGCTTCAGACATTGGCTTAAAGAAAATAATCCGAAGCCATACGAAAGCTATGGAAATGGTTCAGCCATGAGAGTGTCAGCGGCAGGCTGGCTTTATGATTCAATTGAAAGAACAAGAGAGGTAGCAATAGCGACAGCAAATGTGACACATAATCATCCGGAAGGTATAAAGGGTGCAGAAGCAACAGCAAGTGCAATATACATGGCAAGGAATGGCTCTTCAAAAGAAAAAATCAAAGAGTATATAGAGAGGGAGTTTCATTATGATCTGAGTAGAACATTGGATAATATCCGACCTTACTACCATCATGTTGAATGCTGTCAGGAAACGGTGCCAGAAGCAATTATCGCATTTCTGGAATCCAAAGATTTTGAGGATGCAGTGCGTAATGCAGTATCACTTGGTGGAGATACGGATACACTTGGAGCCATTACAGGAAGTATTGCAGAAGCATTTTATGGAATCCCTGCTGTGCTGATTGCAGAGTGTAAAAGTCGGATTGATAAGGGACTGATGACGGATGTTCTTGATGAATTTGACCATGTACTTGGCAGCAGGAGCATGGATACTTTTTCTTATAAATTCAAGGAAACAGCTCCTGAAACCGGTGAGAAAAAAGAGACTTCATTCTGCGTAAAAGAAAAACGCATCGTTTCCTATAACCCTTCCCTTGCCAAGAAACAGAAAAAGAGATTGAAAAATGGCTCTTGAACGAGGTGATGATTTGTACGACGAACTGTACTTTGACGACAGCCCGTATTGACGCAAAAAGTAAATTTAATACCATATTTTTCAAAAATTGTATTGACAACTCAGAGATTTGTAAGATAATAGTGGTGTGGGGTATAACTACTATGAACAATTATAAATTTTTAGAGAAACTCGGCTTTTCGTCAAACGAAGCAAAAGTATACGGAACACTAATTAAACATAAAGTGTTAAACGGTTACGAAATCGCAAAACTTTCGGGCGTTGCTCGTTCGTTGGTGTACGAGGTTATCAATCGCTTGGTGGCAAAGGGCGCGGTTATTCGTATAGACGGAGAGCCGAATTTTTACAAGCCTATCGAGTATCAAGACCTTATACGTAGCATCAAGGAAGAAAACGAAAAGAATATTGCCTGCGCCGAACGCGAGCTACAACAACTTGCAACGGAAAACGCCGACGTCGATTATGTAATGAATATAGTGGGCGAAGAAAAATACGTTGCTAAGGCAAAGAAACTTATCGACAGCGCGCAAGCGGAAATTTCGCTGTCCATTTGGCGAGAGCCGTTCGAAGTGCTACGTAGTAATATCGAAAACGCAATATCCCGCGGGGTAAAGGTGTATATTTTTACATTCGAAAGCATTTTGGTCGAGGGCGCAACGGTGTATTCGTACAATATCAACGACGTTTCAACACTGTTTCCATACCGTAGAACAACAATTATAATCGACGGCGGAGAGTGTTTAGTCGGAGAAGAAGGCGATCGCAACGTTTACGCGCATACGCGCAATCATTCGGTTGTTTCCCTTGCCACCGACGAAATTGTTTTGAATGTTTTTTGGAATAAACTTATCGAAAAAGAAAACTTGTTGTCTAAAGGCTGCTCCGGCGCGGATTTCTTGCAAGCCATACACAATTTGGCGGAGCGCTACGGCATTACCGACGAGATGACCAAGAATTTCCTTGTTTACAATTTTCAAAAGGAGAAAACTCAAAATGGCAAAAAACGTTGAACGATTACAGGCGCGCGAAGCCAGGGAACTTATCCGCCGCGAAAAGCAGTTGGGCGCAAGAAGCAACAAGTTTTATTTGATTTACTTGTTTATGATTTTGTCGCTCATCTACATAACGGACGAAATCGCGTCTACTATATCCATTCAGTTTCAGGCGAATATAGTTACAGAATTCTTCGTAAAAAATATGGGTATGGAATACGGCGCGGGATTATCGCTCTTTTCTGCCATAGGTTTTATTTCCTATCCGGTAACACTGCTTATTATTTTCTATCGTCCCCTTGCGGATAAATTCGGGCGTAAGCCGTTTTTGGTTATTAACACGTTATGTATGGGCTTAGGGCTGTTTCTTGTGTATTTATCCAAAGATATCTACGTTTACATGATAGGTGGCACGTTGATGAGTTTTATGGTCTCGCACGATATGCAATGCGTGTACATACTGGAATGCTCCGACAAAAAGTCTCGCGCCCGTAACTACGCAATCGTAAAAGCGGTGGCGATACTGGGCACGTTACTTGTTCCGCTGCTTAGGGCTACACTCATGCAAAACGTAAGCGAGCGTTGGCACGTAGTATATTTGGTGCCGGCAATTATCGGTTTTGTAATGTCGTTATTCGCGCTGCTTTTTGCTAGGGAAACAAACGCATTTTTGACTAAAAGAATAGAGTATTTAAAAACGCCTATAGAAGAACGTGAACAACGCAGCAAGGAAGGACGCGAACAAAACGCACAAGGCGGAATTCTGACCGCTGTAAAATTTGCATTCAGACACAGACAATTGCGCTTTTTGATTATTGCTTGTTGCTGCTTTTATCTCGCTTCGTTAGGTACGGCAACGTACAGTACGGTCATGGCAAAGTCGGCGCTGATGACGGAAGAAGAAATAACTCTTGCTTTGTTTCTGTATCCCGTCGGCAACGCGCTGTTTACATTGATTTCCGGTTTTGTGTCGGATAAATTCGGACGTAAAGTAACTATAGTCGCAATGTCTTGTTCGGCGTTGACGTGTTATTTGCTGTTTATCTTTAGCGGTATGTTCAAGTGGACTCCGTATTTGACGGGTTTTGCTATCGGCGGATTTATGGGCAGTTACTGGGGCGCAGGCGATACTATCGGCGGAATTATGTTTTCCGAATCGACTCCTACAAACCTGCGTTCGTCGGTTACGGTAATCAATACGTTGCTTAACGGAATTATGGGCGGACTTGCAACAGTTATTACTATGATACTGCTGCCTATCATTCCCGAAAGCATGTTCGGTTATATGTATTTGGGCTTGACGGTTCCAGGGCTTGTAGGGGCAATTGTAATAATGTGGCTGTTTGTCGGCGAAACTCGCGGACTTGATCTTAAAACTGTAACCGGTACGGAATGGGATAAGCCTAAAAAGGTTAAAGAAGAACAACAGGATGGTGAATAAAATGAATAACAAACGATTTGAAATCGGCGCAGGCGAACAGCCGTTAGATATTATTAAGGAAACGTGCGGTTTTGCGGGCGTTTTTAAGCAAATAGGTGTTATAGGGGATTCTTTGGCATCGGGCGAGTTTGAAAGTCACGATGAAAACGGAAATATAGTTTATACCGATATGTACGAGTACTCGTGGCCCGCCGTTTTAGAGCGCATTACTGGAACAAAATACAACAATTATTCCCGCGGCGGAATGACCGCGCGCGAGTATGTTCAAAGTTGGGCGGACACAAACGGATTTTGGCAATGGAATCAAGCGTATATTATTGCGTTAGGCAACAACGATTCGTTTGTGTTCGGGCATCCGCTGGGAAGTGTCAAGGACGTCAACGCCGATTGTCCGCAGGATAATGGCGATACGTTTTTCGGTAATATGGGCAAAATCGTTTCCAAACTTAAAACAATAGAGCCTAACGCGCGTATTTTTGTTGTAACTCCTCAACTGCGCGGTGAAGCGTGTGATAACGATATCCGTTATATCGCAAGCGAACTTGCCAAATTGTGCGATATGTTTGAGTTTACTTATTTGCTGGATATGACTGCGCATGCGCCTGTATACGATGCAGAAATGCGTAAATCGTTCGGGTTGGGCTTTCATCCGAACCCAATGGGCTACTATGCATACGCGTTGATTGTGGGAAATTATATCGATTACATTATCAGAAGTAACCCGCAGGAATTTGCTACGATACCGTTTGTAGGTACGTTGCTCAAAAACAAAGATTTCAATTAGTTCTTTTCAAAATCGAGACTATGAAGAAAAGTCTGTAAATTAGATTTTTCTATGATAATGATGGGCGAAAGGCTTGAAAAATCAGCTTTTCGCCCTTTGTTTATATATAACAGTTACTAAAACGCATATCAAGAGCAGGCGGTTCTGCAGCCTGTTTTGCGATGGAATATTGCCTATTCTGGAAGTCCACTTTTTGTCTTCGTCATTTTCTATCTTACCTCCTGAACTTTTTTGCCTTTCAGCATATATATTCTAGATTCAAAATCAGTACAAGGAGTCACATTCCCAGGCACTTCACCGGCTGTCGCATCGGATGTGATCAATCCATAATTCATCAATTCATCTCCGTAATTTTCTGTATGGTTCAATACATTTTCATAAATCATATCCGGGTTCAATCCCTGTAATCTGACACGGCTATACGGCTGATTTACTCCATTTAAAACACGATAGTAGCCTACGATTGCAAGCGTGCGGTCTTCATTTGTCACCATCCATACCGTCTCATTTCCTTCGAATGGACTTTTCAGACGATAAAATGTTCCAAACTGTAACACTTCCCGGTATTCTTTCATAAATGTGATCTGTTCTTTTACTTCTTTGATTTCTTCTTCTGTCAATTTGTTGAGATCTAGTTCGTATCCAAAAGTTCCAAAGTATGCTACATTCGCTCTTGTATGTAATGGGGTATTGCGAAATACCTGGTGATTCGGGACAACAGACACATGGCTTCCCATACTGCTGAGCGGATAACACATAGAAGTTCCATACTGAATCTTCAGACGCTCAATTGCATCCGAATCATCACTTGTCCATCCCTGTGGTGCATAATACAGCATTCCCGGGTCAAATCTTCCGCCACCGCTGGCGCAGGATTCGAATAATACTTCTGGAAACTCATTTGTCAAACGTTCATACAGAGCATATACACCTAAAATATAACGATGGAACACTTCTCCCTGTCTGTCTGAAGGAAGTTTGCTGCTGTAGCATTCTGTAATACTTCGGTTCATATCCCATTTAATATATGAGATTTTCGACTCCGATAATAACTTTGCCATCATTCCGTAAATATGATCTACTACTTCTTTTCTTGAAAAATCGAGTACATACTGGTATCTGCCGTGTGATGTATTTCTTCCCGGTGTCTGTAAGATCCAGTCTGGATGTGCTCGATAAAGATCAGAGTCTTTATTTACCATCTCCGGCTCAAACCAAAGACCGAATTTTAATCCCAGTGCTTCAATTCTTTCTGACAGGCCCTTGATGCCATTTGGCAGAAGCTCTTCATTTGCCACCCAATCACCAAGACCGGCTCTGTCATTTCTTCTTGCGCCAAACCATCCGTCATCTAAGACAAACAGTTCTACTCCACATTCTTTTGCTTTCTTTGCAATCTCTACAAGGCGATCTTCTGTAAAGTCAAAATAAGTTGCTTCCCAGTTGTTATTTAAAATAGGTCTTGCCTTATCACGCCAGTATCCTCTTGCGAGTCTCTTAGCATACAGCTTCTGGAATGTCTGACTCATGCCATTTAATCCATTTTCACTGTAAACCAGAACTGCTTCCGGTGTCTGAAAGCTTTCTCCCGGTTCTAATTTCCAATCGAATCCTTCCGGATTGATTCCGGCTGTAATTCGTGTCACATCATGTGTATCTACTTCTGCCTGCATACGGAAATTTCCACTGTATACGAGGCTTATTCCGATTGCTTCTCCTGCATTTTCATCTGTGTTGTGACGTTTTAAAGCAAGGAACGGATTATGTTCGTGAGAAGAATTTCCGCGCATGCTGTCGATAGCGGTTATGCCTTGCTCCAGTGTTCGATTCTTTATATAGCGCTCTCTGGACCACGCACCGGACAACTGTATCCATTCATAATCCTTATCCGGAAGATCCAGGCTTAAGCTCATCATATTTAATACATGCAGATTTTTCTCACCGGCATTTTCAATATAAGCACTTCTTGCAATTGCACTATATTCATCAAAAATCGTATATAAAAGCGCCAGTTTTGCACCAGTCAAAGCGTCTTTCAGGAAGATGCGCAATGTCTGCGCTTCCTCATCGGACTCTGTGTAAGTTGCCGGCAATCCGGAGAGCTTCGGTTTTCCGGCAATAATCTCATAGCTGTCATATTGGAACTCACTGATCCTGCTGCCATTTTCCTGCAACAATTCAATTGCCGGATGTCTGTAGTCCGTCGTACCGTAAACAGGATATTCCTGTCGGATATGTTCCAATGAAAAAGTACGATCCCATTCATATATATATGATGTCATTGGGCGTCCACATTTTTCAACCAGATAAGAAAAATCTGCTTTATCATGAAGTCGTTTTCCAAAATATAATTGTCCCAGATGTCCATTTTCTAATACACATAAGATATAACTGATTTTTTCATTGTATAAATGAAAAGTTTTCGTTTCCTCGTGAAAAATAATCTGTCTCATATATTACCTCTTTTACAATTGAACCTGTGCACTTGTTCCTTATGTTTGTTGATACAAGTATAGCATAAAAAAAAGCATCCGTTATACCTTTTTGTTAGGATTTATATCTCAAATGTTAGGTATCAGATGCTTTTTTAACATTTTATCTATTCTTTTATCTAAGAAAAAAATACAATATTAACATGAATATCATGAATATAATATTGGAGACTGTGAATATTCCCAAATACTTCCCTCTCAGATTCCTGTTTTCTTTTGCAATATATTTGAAACTTATCAGGCTTGCCATGGATGCAATCAGAGTGCCGAGACCTCCAATATTGGTTCCGACAATTAAAGCCCGGTAATTATCTGTAAAGCCGGATAAAAGAAGCGCAGCGGGAACATTGCTCATAATCTGACTGGCAAGAACAGCAGTAAGTGTTTCCCTTCCTGCCATGATTCTTTCCAGAAAACTGCTGAATTGCGGAATCTTTCCAAGGTTGCCGATAAAAATAAATAATGCGATAAAGGTGGCAAGCAGGGAGTAATCCACCCTGCTTATATTTTCCCTGTTTCTTAGCAGCATATATATAAGAACCAATACAAGAGGAATCTGGTATGGAATGATACGTGCAACAGTGAGCAGGCAGATTGTAAATAAGATCAGGTAAGCGGCCAGGTATTCCATGTTAAGTTCTTTTCTGTCAGAGAATCCCAAAAGAGTTTTATCTTTTTCTAAACCGCATACGTGAGGTGCTTTGGCAGCGGCTACCTGTATCCATATCAGAAGAAGGATAAGTGCTGTGGCGGAATAGGGAAGCATCAGGGTTATTAATTCTGCCGCGGACATCCCTGCTCTGGCATATAGATAAAGGTTCTGCGGATTTCCGATTGGTGTGAGCATGCTTCCGAGATTAGCAGCGATTGTCTGCATGGCTACTATTTTAAGAAGCCAGTAATTGCCCAGTTCCTTTGGCAGTTTATGCACAATGATCAGTGCAAGAGGAACAAAAGTAATCAATGCCACATCATTGGTGATCACCATTGACAGGAAGAAACATAAGAGTACCAACAGCCTGATCACACCCACAGTTCCCGATGTTCCCATCAGCAATTTTTGGGCAAGTATATCAAAAACACCAACAGCCTTCAAACCAGCTACAATTGCCATCAAACAGAAGAGGAGCCCGAGAGTCCTGAAATCGATATAAGTAAAATAAGCCTTATCCGGTCTGACCAAGAACATAGAAAGAATCGCCAGAATCACTGCAATTGACAAAACGGTTTCTTTCCTGAAAAAAACATATAATTTTTGTAGCATAATATTTCCTTTCCGGTCTGATACGACCCCATATAAGTATATCACAGAAACATCCAGAATAAGAAGAGTCAATATTTTGGTCGCCTCGTTTTTCTTTTATGCAGCTGGAAGGAATTTCGATTCCTTCATAGCTATATTGGGGATGTTTGGTTCTGGCAATAATCATTTTCGGATAAGCGTCTCGAATCTGAAGCAGAGGAGAGCATTCTCTCTCAAATGTTTCCTGCCCGGAAATGTTGTCGCTGACCTGAATATAAAACTTCTCGCTGCCTCGCTGAGCAACAAAGTCGATTTCCTTCTGATAGAGCTTGCCGACATAGACATCGTATCCACGGCGAAGAAGTTCGATGCAAACGATGTTTTCATATACTCTGCCATAATCCATATTTCTGCTTCCCAGTATTGCATATCGAATACCGCTGTCACACAAATAGAACTTTTCAGAGCTTTCAAGGTATTTCTTACCTCGGATGTCGTATCTCTTAATATCATAAAATACAAAAGCATTGCACAAATACTTAATGTACTTGCCGACGGTTACATGATTGGTTGGAGTCTCATTTGCTGTCAGTAGCTGACTGACCTTATTCGGAGAAGTCAGGTTGCTGATATTATCCATAAGGAATTCGCTCAGACGTTGTAAAACCAAAGTGTCCGGGAGCGCATATTTCTGCACCAAGTCCCTTGTAACAATAGTTTCGTAGACCTCTTTGATATAGTTTGTTCTGTCTTTTTCGGTTCTGTAAGCGTAAGAACCTGCTAAACCGCCCTTGATAGCGTAATCATCAAAGAGCTTATCTTTATCACTAACATCATTATAATATTGGCAATATTCCTGGAAACTGAAAGGAAACACATGAATTTCAATATAGCGTCCGGTAAACAGGGTTGCCAGATCTGCACTCAACAGGAAAGCGTTGGAGCCTGTTACATAGATGTCGTATTTTCCCTTAGAGTACAGGCTATTGATTGCCAGCTCAAACTTAGGGCACATTTGAACCTCGTCTACAAACAGGTAGTTTGTTTTACCTTTCTGATAATGTTCTTCCACATATGCGTGTAAGGCATGGTATTCCTTGATTTCTTCATATGCTAAATCCATGAAGTCAATGAAGATAATATTGATGTTTTCAAAGTTGCTTTTCAGATACTCAGTATACGCCTGCATCAGCTTGGACTTACCAGAACGACGAATACCCGTGATGATCTTGATGTCAGGAGTGCCATTCAGTTCAATGATTCTATCGAGATATTTAGTTCTCGTGATTGTTTTCATATAGTCCCCCACTTTCAAAAAATGAATTTTTTTAATTTCTCGAAACTGCTTCGTTGTACTTAGTATACTGTTTGCTAATAGTATATGCAAGATGTCACTTTCAAAAACACAAATTTTTTCATTTTTTGAAAGTGGAAACTATGTAAAGGCAACCCGAAGGCTGCCCCAGGCATCAAGCCTATCCTGTTTACACAGGTTCATTATCATCTTCATCGACGGAGCTATCTTCATCGTCGTCCTCAAACTCCGGATCGTACCCATAGTCCTCGTCATCGTCCACATAATCAGCATCCGGGTCAGGCTTTGCCGCTTCCTGTGCCTTCTTCTTTTCCTGGACTTTCTTAAATACGAAGAATCCACCACCACAGGCAAGCACAATCAGAGTAAGAATCGCTGGGAGCATATTCGTGGATTTCGGCTTTTCCTCCGGTGTCGGTTCTGTAATTTCAGGAACTGTTTCAACTACTTCCGGCTTTGTTTCCTCAACCGGCTTGGTGAACTCTGCAACTTCTTCCTCGTCCATCAGCTTGAGCAGGTCGGCTTCATCCACCTGATTCAGAAAATGCACGGTTTCCTCGCCCTTATCATCACGGTCAATGATGATATAGAAGTAGTTTCCGTTTTTGGTTACAGCGGTAATGAACTGCTTTCCGCTTTTCGTAGGCGAGCCAGCGTCATCAACCAAAGTCAGATTGCCGTCGGGAGTAAGCGGTAGCATCGGCTCCTCCGGCTCTG
>ENA-OOQG01000516-OOQG01000516.1-human-gut-metagenome-genome-assembly--contig:-NODE-516-length-13446-cov-2.581211_pt1 | contig 13446 bp, 9 predicted proteins | sample MGYA00241085_ERZ501155 | MGnify/ENA primary metagenome ERZ501155 (study PRJEB25962, sample SAMEA2042438) | human gut metagenome | biome: human gut; feature: human-associated habitat; material: faeces...
GACGTAAGACAAGCCAACCTCGTTGAGAGTCTCAATCTTTCTTCTTATGCTTGGCACATTTTCAAAGAAATCAACTGCATCCTCAATAGTCATGTCAAGAACATCATATATGCTCTTATCCTTGTATTTTACTTCAAGAGTTTCTCTGTTGTAACGCTTACCCTCACAGACTTCACAAGGTACATACACATCCGGCAGGAAATGCATCTCTATCTTGATAATACCGTCGCCTGAACATGCCTCACATCTTCCACCTTTAACATTAAAGCTGAATCTGCCCTTCGTATATCCTCGCTCCTTGGCATCCTTAGTCGTTGCAAACAGGTCTCTTATCATGTCAAATACACCTGTATAGGTTGCCGGATTAGACCTTGGTGTTCGTCCAATTGGTGACTGATCAATATTAATGACCTTATCAAGCTGCTCTATTCCGTCAATTCCATCATGGTCGCCCGCAATACATCTCGCCCTGTTAAGCGACTTTGCAAGGTGCTTGTAAAGAATCTCATTAACAAGTGAACTCTTGCCTGAGCCTGACACACCTGTTACGCATGTGACAACTCCAAGCGGAATATCTACATCAATATTCTTAAGATTATTCTCCCTTGCGCCTCTTACCTTAATCCAGCCAGCAGGCTTTCTACGCTCTGCCGGTACAGGTATCTTGATTCTTCCTGACAGATATGCACCTGTAAGTGAGTCCTTGCACGCCATAATGTCCGCAGCAGTTCCTGTTGCGACAACTTCTCCACCATTTCTTCCTGCGCCTGGTCCGATATCCACAATATAATCGGCTGCAAACATAGTATCCTCATCATGTTCAACAACAATAACTGAGTTACCAAGATCGCGCAAATGTGTCAGAGTTCCTAGCAGCTTGTCATTATCCCTCTGGTGAAGGCCGATACTTGGCTCATCAAGAATATAAGCAACTCCTACAAGACCTGAACCAATCTGTGTTGCAAGCCTGATTCTCTGTGCTTCACCGCCTGACAGAGTTCCTGTGGCACGCGAAAGTGCCAGATAATCAAGCCCTACATCTACAAGGAACTTAATTCTCGCCTTGATTTCCTTAAGAATCTCTGCACCAATAAACAGCTGTCTCTCTGAAAGCTTCATATTCTCAAGGAATTCCTGAAGCTTTATAATAGACATGTTAGTAATCTCATATATGTTCTTATCTGCAATAGTAACAGCAAGTGAAGACGGTTTAAGTCTCTGTCCGTGACAGGCCGAACAAGGTCTGATTCTCATAAACTCCTCATACTGCTGCTTAGTATTATCAGAATATGTCTCTCTGTATCTTCTCTCCATATTCTTAATAAGACCTTCAAATGCGACATCGTATACACCCTCTCCGCGCTGGCCTTTATATTTAACCTTTACAGAATGTCCCTTAGTACCATTGATAATAATATCCTTAATATCATCAGGATAATCCTTGAATGGTGTCTTTAATGAAAATCCATATTCCTCTGCAAGTGCATCAAGAATCGCCCTGCTAAAGCTGCCCTCATCCTTAGATGACTGCCATCCCATTCCGACAATAGCACCTTCATCAATGCTGAGACTCTCATCCGGTATAAGCAGCTCTGCATCAAACTTCATTGTATAACCAAGTCCGAAACAGTCCGGGCATGCGCCAAATGGATTGTTGAACGAAAAGCTTCTTGGCTCAACCTCATCAACACTTATACCACAGTCTGGGCAGGAAAAGCTCTGGCTGAAATTAAGTGTCTCACCATCAATAACATCTACTGTCATAAGACCTTCGGCAAGCTTAAGAGCTGTCTCAATAGAATCTGTAAGTCGTTTCTGGATTCCGTCTCTTACAGAAAGTCTGTCTACAACAATCTCAATATTATGCTTCTTATTCTTATCAAGCTTAATCTCGTCTGTAAGCTCATACATACTTCCATCAGCAATAACACGCACAAATCCGCTCTTCTTTGCCTGCTCAAACAGCTTTACATGCTCACCCTTTCGTCCACGGACAACAGGTGCAAGAACCTGAATCTTAGTTCTTTCAGGAAGCGCCATAATAACATCAACCATCTGGTCAACTGTCTGTTTGTTGATTTCCCGTCCGCATTTCGGGCAATGCGGAATACCAATTCTTGCATAGAGAAGTCGGAAATAATCATATATCTCTGTAACAGTTCCTACTGTAGAACGCGGATTTCTGTTAGTTGACTTCTGGTCTATAGATATAGCCGGTGAAAGTCCTTCAATACTGTCAACATCAGGCTTTTCCATCTGTCCCAAGAACTGTCTTGCATATGAAGACAGTGATTCCATATATCTTCTCTGACCTTCTGCATATATTGTATCAAATGCAAGACTCGACTTTCCCGAACCTGAAAGTCCTGTAAGCACAACAAGCTTGTCTCTTGGAATATCAACATCTATTCCTTTAAGATTATGCTCTCTTGCACCCTTTATCCTTATGCAGTTCTTGTAACTGCCTCTTTCAATCTCTTTCTTTAACTTACTATCAGCCATGTTTTTTTCCTTCATAAATATATTTATTAATCTCAATCATCTTGTCACGAAGCTGTGCAGCCTCCTCAAAGTTAAGCTCTGCTGCTGCCTTACGCATGTTCTTCTCAACCTGCGTCTTAACCTTCTCAAGCTCTTTGATGCTCATAGATTCATAATCAACCTTAAGCTTTCCGGAAGCACCACCCGGTTCCGCTGCCTTGCTTATACTTATCAGATCTCTTACTGCCTTCTTGATTGTCTGTGGAGTAATTCCATGCTCATCATTATACTCCTGCTGAATCTTTCTTCTTCGTTCTGTCTCTGAAATAGCCTTTTCCATAGATTCAGTAATCTTGTCTGCATACATGATAACATGTCCCTCTGCATTTCTTGCAGCTCGACCAATCGTCTGTATAAGCGATGTCTCTGTTCTTAAGAAGCCTTCCTTATCAGCATCAAGTATTGCAACAAGGCTGATTTCAGGAATATCAAGACCTTCTCGCAGCAGGTTGATTCCAACAAGAACATCAAAACCATCAAGACGCATATCTCTTATAATCTTCTGACGCTCAAGCGTATCAATATCTGCATGAAGATATTTAACCCGGATTCCTGCCTCTTTAAGATAATCAGTAAGGTCCTCCGCCATTCTCTTGGTAAGTGTAGTAACAAGCACCTTGTTCTTCTTGGCAGTTTCCTTGTTAATCTCAGATATAAGGTCATCAATCTGTCCTTCAATCGGCTTAACAGTTATCTCCGGGTCGAGAAGTCCGGTAGGTCTTATAACCTGCTCAGTTCTCATAAGCTCATGCTCTGCTTCGTATGTGCTTGGTGTTGCTGATACGAAAAGCATCTGTGAAATCTTGCTTTCAAACTCACTGAAATTAAGCGGTCTGTTGTCCTTCGCAGATGGCAGTCTGAAGCCATAATCCACAAGCGTAGTCTTTCTTGACTGGTCGCCGGCATACATGCCGCGAATCTGCGGAATAGTAATATGCGACTCATCCACAATAATAAGAAAATCATCTGGGAAATAATCCATCAGAGTATACGGAGGACACCCTGCCGGAAGTCCTGCCAGATGTCTTGAATAATTCTCTATTCCTGAACAAAAGCCTGTCTCCTGCATCATCTCTATATCAAAATTCGTTCTCTCTTCAATTCTCTGTGCCTCTAAAAGCTTATCCTCACTCTTGAAATACTTCACTCTCTCGGCAAGCTCTGCCCTGATATTCTCAATCGCAGCGTCCATCTTCTCCTTCTCAACAACATAATGTGAGTTAGGGAATATCGCAATATGTTCAAGAACGCCTTTAACTTCGCCTGTTAGGGAATCTATCTCACTTATTCTGTCCACTTCATCACCAAAGAATTCAACTCTTATGGCATCACCTGATGATGATGAAGGATACACTTCAACAACATCGCCTCTTACCCTAAAGGTTCCTCGCTTAAAATCCTGGTCGTTCCTTACATACTGGATATCAATCAGCTTTCTTATGCAATCATCCCTGTCCTTCTCCATTCCCGGACGAAGCGAAATAACCATGTTCTTATAATCAACCGGCGCACCTAATCCATATATACATGAAACCGAAGCAACGATAATAACATCATTTCTTTCAGAAAGTGCCGCTGTTGCCGAATGTCTTAATTTATCAATTTCATCATTAATAGATGAATCCTTCGCAATATAAGTGTCACTCTGAGGTACATAGGCCTCTGGCTGGTAATAATCATAATAGGAGACAAAGTACTCAACCGCATTCTCTGGAAAGAACTCCTTCATCTCCCCATACAACTGCGCTGCCAGTGTCTTATTATGGCTTATAATAAGTGTAGGTTTCTGAACATTCTGTATAATGTTCGCCATTGTAAATGTTTTACCAGAACCAGTTACACCAACTAGAGTCTCAAACTGATTGCCTTCCTCAAAGCCCTTTGTAAGTGCTTCAATAGCCTGCGGCTGGTCGCCCATCGGCTTAAAATCCGAATGTAATACAAATCTGTCCATAAAGCCCTCCCTATTTTGCGAAGCAAAATCCGAACCCCTTGGTGAGGAGAGGGATTTTGCCCTCCTTGTTTTCTGAAAGAAAATGCATTTCCCTCATTATACAATATAATAATCAAAAAGTACAGAACAAACATTCGATTTGTCCTGTACTTTATTCCATACCTCTATATTCGTTATTCTGCCGCGCTGACACTCATTTTTCCATTGAGATACTCTACTGCTGCCTTCAACTGCACATCTTCAGTCGCATCATCCGGAAGCTCCACAATACTGTCAGGTGTCACTCCCTTGCCGTGAATATCCTGTCCCTTAGGAGTGAAATATTTGGCAATTGTATACTTAACCGCACTTCCATCAGTAAGCGGACGGATTGTCTGCACAATGCCCTTACCAAATGTCTGTGTTCCGATTATCTGTGCCTTATCATAATCCTGCATTGCACCGGCAAATATCTCAGATGCACTTGCACTATTGCCATTTACCAAAACTGCCATCGGAATATTAAGCTCATGATTATCAGAACCTGAATATTCCTGTCTCTTACCAGACTTAGTCTCTGTATACACGATAAGTCCGTTCGGAAGAATATAATCTAGCATATCAGCCACAGTCTTAAGAACTCCGCCAGGATTATTTCTTATATCAATTACAAGTCCTGTAATTCCCTGCTTCTGAAGGTCATCAACAGCCGATTTAAACTGCTCTGTTGTAACATCATCAAACTGTGAAATATAAATATAACCTATATTATTCTCAAGCACCTCTGATGAAACAGTCTTAATATCAATCTTGTCTCTTGTAACTGTGAAACTCAGCTTCTCGCCATTTCTCATAACAGTAAGGTTAACATCTGTACCCTTCTCGCCCTTAATAAGGGCAACTGCTACAGAAAGGTCCATTCCTGTAATATCCTCACCATTAACCTCTGTTACCTTATCTCCATTTCTGATACCAGCCTTATATGCCGGTGCATCCTCATATGCCTCTGATATAAGTATTGAACCATCGTCAGCCTTCTGGCATACAGCACCAATTCCATAGAAAGAACCTGATGTTGACTCCATCATTGACTTATATTCTTCAGGCGTATAATAAACAGTATATTTATCACCATATGCAGCAAGATATGCCTTAAAAATGTTGTCTGCAGCCTTTTCATCATCTACATCATCAAAGTAGAATCCATCTCCAAGCAGCGAATCCAAAGCATTCAGCTTACCTTCAACCTTAGTTCCGATTCCTTCGTTATCACTTGTTCCAACATCCTGAACATATATACGTCCGTCCATTCCAATATGGATATTACCACTTCTTATAAGTCCAATGAATACGCATGACAACGCCAGTATCACAACCAGCAGTGTTGCCACAACACCAATAATAACGCCTTTGCCTAAAGCATGTTTTCTCTTTCGTTCCTGTGCGGCCCCTTCCGAAGAAAAAGGTCTGTTATTATCATATTCCATTGAGTCCTCCTGTTAAGTTGAATTATTTATTTAAAATATGGCATAGGATTAACATATGAACCATTGAGCATTACATCAAAATGCAGATGCGCGCCAAATGAATTACCCGTATTACCCATAACACCAAGCTTCTGTCCTTTCGTCACCTGGGCTCCTACAGATACATTTAAACTATCAAGATGCAGGTATCTCGTATACAGTCCATTACCATGATAAATCATCACATAATTACCCGCTGTTGAGTAATATTCGCTCTGTCTGTGTGCAATAACAACTTTACCGTCATAAGCTGCATATACAGGATCACCTGAAACTCCTGCCCTGACCGCTCCAATATCCACACCTTTATGCGGTGAAGTTCTGTCAGATGTATCTCCATATGGAGAAGTTATTCTTGTACTTGTTGTTGGCCATTTGAAAGTTCCGCCATCATATCTGTTAGACGGAGTAACTCCGCTTGCTTCCTCTGCCTTAATCTTGGCTGTTATAGAAGCAATCTCTGCATCGAGCTTCTTCTCGTCAGCTTCGAGCTGTTTCTTATAAGCCACCTGATCAGCCGTATTCTTACTCAAAGCATTAAGCTGGGCATTCTTCTCATTCTGGACAACCTCAAGTGCATCAACCTGTGCCTGAAGTGCCTCCTGACTGGCAGTCAGAGTCTCTTTATCTTCTTCAAGCTTTACTTTAGAAGATGATATCAGATTAATCGTTGACTGATATTCCTCAAGCATCTGTCTGTCATACTCTGATATCTTATTAATATACTCAAATTTATTAAGCATATCCGCCATACTCTGTGATGATAAAAGAACTTCAACATATGTATAATCATTATGCTCATACATAAACTGGATTCGCAGCTTCATAGCCTCATACTGGCTTTCCTTATCAGCCTCAGCCTGCTCAAGCTTTGCCTGTGTCTCCTCAATCTCAGCTTCAAGCTCTGCAATCTGGGTATTAATGTCATCTAATGACGCTGACAATTCTCCCATCTGGGCATCAAGACCCTGAATAAGAGATGTAAGATCTGAACTCTGTGCCTTAAGCTGAGCAATCTTGTCTTCTGTTTCTTTCTTTTTATTCTGTATATCATTCTGCTGGTTCTGGGCATTCTTCAGATCCGATTTATTATCTCCAAATGTAACCTGTGCAAAACAATACGGTATAAGCAGCATTACAATCATGAGTGCCGCTGTTATTTTCTTTATTAAATTGTTCTGAAACAGTGCTTTCTCCATACAGCCACTCCTTTACCATAATTAAAATATTCTCTAAAAACAAACAGGGACTTCTGCATCCGTTTGCAAAAGCCCCCAAATACTATCCGAAACTATACATCGGCATGCTTTCTTACAGCGAAGAAACTTCCTATAAGACCAATACCAATTCCAAGAATAACAGCTACCGGAATAAGTACCTCAAATACTTCTGATGCTGGCATAAATGCTAATATATTCTGTAAAACAGAGAATTTTCCAAGAACAAAATTAACAACTCCACCATAAATATACCTCAATATTGCTACCGGAATAATAGCACCTATAAGTCCTATAACGATACCTTCTACGAAGAATGGTGCATTAACAAATGCATCCGTAGCTCCTATATATTTCATGATTGATATCTCATCTTTTCGTACTGTAATACCAATTACAATTGTATTAGTAATAAGGAATATAGATACCGCAAGAAGAACAACAATTACTGCAACTGCAACATAACTTACAAGTCTTGCTGCACTGGCAAGTCCGCTTGCTGTAACCTCTGAACGGTTAACCTGTCTTATTCCATCCTTATTCTCAAGGTACTTAACCAGTGTACCCTGATTACTTGCATCCTTAAGATATACTTCATAAGAAGAAGAATTAGCTAAAGGATTATCATCCTTGAAGCCTTCTGCAAGTTCAGGATATGCGGCGAAATACTCACCCTTGAAGCTTTCCCATGCATCATCAGCTGATACATACTGAACTCTTGATACTTCTTCTCTTTTGCTGATTTCATCTCCAAGCTTCTTAATATCCGTCTCACTGAGATTTTCGTCAAAGAAAACTGTTACACAGACCTCTGTCTCAGCCTTCTTAATCATATACTGAAAATTAACCACTATAGAATAGAATACTCCAAAAAGGAATATACATGCTGTAATTGTTGCTATTGATGCCAGTGAGAACATCTTATTACGATGGATATTCTTAAATCCATCTTTAATATGATATGCTAATGACCTAATCTTCATAGAAATAACCACCCTTTTCCTGATCGCTGATAATCTTTCCTTCACTCATAGTAATAGTTCTCTTCTTCATCTGCTGAACTATCTCCATATTATGGGTAACTACAAGTACTGTTGTTCCCTGCTTATTAACCTGATTAAGAATCTTCATGATTTCATTAGAATTGGCAGGATCAAGGTTACCTGTTGGCTCGTCGCACAACAATATAGCCGGCTTGTTAACCAGCGCTCTTGCAATTGCGATTCTCTGCTGCTCACCACCTGATAACTCATTAGGAAAAGCCTTATATTTGTCAAGAAGTCCTACCATGGAAAGCATCGCAAGTACTCTTGACTTAATCTTTCTGTTAGGAGCTTCTACTACCTTCTGTGCAAATGCGATATTCTCATATACATTTCTGTCTGGTAACAGACGGAAATCCTGGAATACTACACCAATATCTCTTCTAAGATACGGAAGCTTCTTTCTTGTTATCTTATTGAGATATTTCTTATTAACATATATCTTACCTGATGTAGGATCTAATTCCTTAAGTAATAGTTTGATAAGAGTCGACTTACCTGAACCACTCTTACCTACTATAAATACGAATTCACCTTTCTGGATGTGAAGATTAATTCCATTAAGCGCAGCAACGCCAGTGGAATATGTCTTCGTAACATCTTCCATGATTATCATGTATCATTTCCTCCAAAAATCACTAAAATGTATCTTTACTTTCCATATACTTCATGTACTTAACTACCATAAGAGCAATCTTAAATGTTATTGCATCATCAAACACTCTGAGGTCAAGTCCGGTTATCTTCTGTATTTTATCAAGTCTGTAAACAAGTGTATTTCTATGGATGTAAAGCTGTCTTGATGTTTCTGAAACATTAAGGCTGTTCTCAAAGAACTTGTTAATTGTTGACAAAGTCTCATCATCAAAATCATCAGGAGCCTTTCCTTCAAATATCTCCTTAATGAACATCTGACATAATGGTATAGGAAGCTGATATATAAGACGGCCTATTCCTAATCTGTTGTAAGCAACAACATTCTTATTGCTGTAGAAAATCTTTCCCACATCAAGTGCCATCTTAGCTTCCTTGTAAGATCTTGAAACCTCTCTTATGTCATTAACAATTGTACCATAAGCAACATGTGCCGCACTCATCGCCTCAGTGCTTAACATATCAATTATAACATCAGCTGTCTTGTCAAGTTCATCATATGACTCATTGCCTTTAACTTCCTTAACAAGAATTATACTCTTCTCGTCAACTGCTGTAATGAAATCTCTTGTCTTATTAGCAAAAAGTGTTCTTACTGTCTCTAAAGCATTAGTATCCTTCTCGTGCTTAGTCTCAATAATATATACGACTCTCTTAACATCAGTTTCAATATGAAGCTTCTCTGCTCTTGTATACATATCAACGCGAAGAAGATTATCAAGAAGAAGATTCTTGATAAAGTTATCCTTATCAAATCTTTCCTTATATGCCACAAGTAAATTCTGTATCTGAAATGCAGTAAGCTTTCCAACCATATATACATCATCACTTGTTCCTCTTGCCATGATTATATATTCAAGATTGCCATCATCTTCAACCTTAAAAAACTGAAAACCATTAACTGCCTGACTTTCTGCTGGCGAATCAATAAAACTAATCGCATCCGCAAGGCATTCTGAAACATTATCAAAAGTCTTGGCTGCAACATTCTTATCTGCATCCACAATGCACAAATCCACTCGTGAAATAGCCTTAAGTCCATCTACAGTTGTCTGTAAAATTCTATTAGATATCATTGTTATCCCTTTCTGTCTACCACTTACCTTTTATTCGTACATATTCTATCTTATTGTAAAGCAAAACGGCAAAAAAAAAAAGGGGAAATGCAAATTTATTGCATTTCCCCTTCATAATTAAGATTCATTTAATAATTAGTGTGTGATAACGATTTCTGTTTCCTTATCGAATACATGAAGTCTTTCAACATCCATAGCAAATGTTACTTCATCACCAGGTCTTGCTGTTGTACGAGGATTTACCTTAGCTGTACATGTTACATCACCGATTTCATAGTGAAGGTTAACTTCTGCACCAAGTAATTCGTATACCTTAACTGTAGCTGTAAACTTAGAATCTGCATTCTTAGCGATGAATTCTGCATCATCCTTAACATCCTCTGGACGGATACCAACTACAACTGTCTTACCAACATAGTTGCCATCGATAAGCTTCTTGCTCTTCTCAACTGGAAGAGTAATTGTAACTGTATCAGAAAGTACAAGGTCAACCTGTGAACCGTTAGCCTTAACTTCTGCGTCGATAAGGTTCATCTGAGGTGATCCGATGAATCCAGCAACGAAGATGTTGTTAGGTGTATTGTAAAGGTTCTGAGGTGTATCTACCTGCTGAATGATACCATCCTTAAGAACTACGATTCTTGTACCAAGTGTCATAGCCTCTGTCTGGTCATGTGTTACATAGATGATAGTTGTCTGTAATCTCTGGTGAAGCTTAGAAATCTCAACACGCATCTGTACTCTTAACTTAGCATCAAGGTTTGAAAGAGGCTCATCCATAAGGAATACCTTAGGGCTACGAACGATAGCACGTCCCATAGCAACTCTCTGTCTCTGACCACCTGAAAGAGCCTTTGGCTTACGATCAAGAAGGTGCTCGATATCAAGAATCTTAGCAGCTTCATGTACAGCCTTGTCGATCTCTGCCTTAGGAACTTTTCTTAACTTAAGACCGAAAGCCATGTTATCATATACTGACATATGTGGATAAAGAGCATAGTTCTGGAATACCATAGCGATATCTCTGTCCTTAGGCTCTACATCATTAACCATCTTATCACCGATCCATAACTCACCTGAGCTGATTTCCTCAAGACCTGCGATCATACGAAGTGTAGTAGACTTACCACATCCTGAAGGTCCTACGAAGATGATGAACTCCTGATCAGCAATTTCAAGATTAAAATCCTTAACAGCTACGAAACCGTTAGGATATACTTTACAAACATTCTTAAGCGATAAACTTGCCATTATTAAATATCCTCCTAATATAAATGCGCCTTTGCGCTTTTGATGTGATTATAATACACTAAACAGGACTTTTTTACCACATTACATTTTTACAAATCTTTTCCTCGTTTTTTTTGCAAATTTACCATAGCCAGTCCTCTTATGTATAAATTGTACAAATTTAACGCCTATTTATCTGCAAACATCACTAATGCTGTTTATGTTTTTAATTGTATGTTGAAATAAAAACCTTTTAAATATATAATAAGAAAGAACAAAACGGTATTTACTTTATTATAATATTATTCATGCACATCTGTTATATACGTACACGATTGGAGGAATGATTATGACTATAGCTGGTTTATCTACTAACATAAGTACATCTGGCATAACTAATGATATCCAGATTGCAATGCTAAAGAAGAATCTTGATACAGTTGAAGATGTATATGAGTTTCTTATTAAGAACCATTTTGATAGAAAAGATATGCTTGTAGCACTTGGTGGTGGTGTTGTTGGAGATTTAACTGGATTTACAGCAGCTACATATCTTAGAGGAATAAGCTTTATACAGGTTCCCACATCTCTTCTTGCACAGGTTGATTCAAGTATTGGTGGAAAGACAGGTGTTGATTTCAGAGCATACAAGAATATGGTAGGAGCATTTTACCAGCCTAAGCTTGTATATATGAATATATCAGTGCTTAAGAGCCTCTCAGACAGATTATTCAATTCTGGTTTTGGTGAAATAATCAAGCACGGCCTTATTAAAGATGCCGCATATTATGAATGGTTAAGAGATAATATCAGTAATATTAAGAGCAGAAATTCAGATGCCTTAGAGCAGATGATATATGTAAGCTGCAATATAAAGAGAGAAGTTGTAGAAAAAGATCCTAAAGAAAAAGGCGACAGGGCACTTCTTAATTATGGACATACATTAGGACACGCAATAGAGAAGCTTATGGATTTCAAACTCTATCACGGCGAGTGTGTTACACTTGGAATGATTGCCGCATTAAGAATATCAGTCAACAGAGGCGATATTGATGAGAAGGCATATAATGATGCAATAGATATGTTCAAGTTATATGATTTCCCTCTTAATGTAACAGGAATTACAGCAGAAGATGTTGTCAAAGTGTCAAAGAGCGATAAGAAAATGGATGCAGGCAAGATTAAATTCATTCTTTTAAAAGAAATCGGTAATGCTTATATTGACTATGATGTAACAGATGAGGAGATGCTTGCAGCATTAAAAGATGTTATTTTATGTAATAGGTAATTTCAATAAAACACCATATTACATAAAAATACTATGTGACGATGATACACACTTGCACGAAGCTCTGGTTTAACGCTAACGACCGTGCTTGGCGTGTGAATGTGCAAAGCACATTCTGTTTTATAAAGAGAACATAATAATTGGAGAATAGAGTATATGTCAGATACAGATATTATCAACACAGCACAGCAGGATTTTAACTGCATTAGTAAGAAAAGACGAATATTAAGCCTTGTCTTATATATTGTTATAACAGCAGTGCTTACACAGATAGACCAGATAACTAAGTATATAGCTGAACAAAGGCTGTACAATAAGCCGGATTTTGTAATTATTAAAGATGTTCTTCATCTTACATATCTTAGAAATAACGGAAGTGCGTTTGGAATGTTTAGCGGAAAGATTAATGCCTTTCTGGTGCTTACAGTAATTATGATATGTTTAATTACATATGTAGTTCTTAAGATGCCATTAATCATAAAATATATACCTGTATACATAACCTGTATATTACTTGCTGCTGGAGCTATAGGAAACTTTATAGACAGGGTGAGATTTGGATATGTTCGTGATTTTATATATTTCAAAATAATTAATTTTCCGGTATTTAATGTAGCAGATTGTTATGTTACAGTGTCAGTTATTATATTTATAATAATTATTCTTTTTGTATATAAGAATGAAGATGATTTTGCGTTCTTATCTTTAAAGAAATAAGCAGGGCAATATATTAATTATATGAATCTTGGATTATCACCAGAATTGAGGAATAGAATGCAGAATAATATGGTTGACGAAATAATAAATACGGATAAAGAAAATTTGCTGGAAGATACTACATTTATTGTAGATATTGATGACAAGAATACACGAATTGACAAGTATCTTTCTGATGAACTGGCAGATGTATCACGTTCAAGAATACAGAAGCTGCTTGA
>ENA-OOQG01000522-OOQG01000522.1-human-gut-metagenome-genome-assembly--contig:-NODE-522-length-13323-cov-2.134157_pt1 | contig 13323 bp, 10 predicted proteins | sample MGYA00241085_ERZ501155 | MGnify/ENA primary metagenome ERZ501155 (study PRJEB25962, sample SAMEA2042438) | human gut metagenome | biome: human gut; feature: human-associated habitat; material: faeces...
ATCTGTCATTGTCTCAAATACAACAAGATCTGCACCTGCCGCCTCACCAGCCTTGACTATCTCAGCATACATCTCATAAGCTTCCTCAAAGCTTAATGTACCTGTTGGCTCTAGAAGCTGTCCTATAGGTCCTACATCAAGTGCTACAAGTGCTCGTGGATTCACATTGGCACACGCCTTCTTTGCATTTTTAATTCCCGCTGTTACAAGTTCATCAACTGAATGCCCACATTCTTCAAGCTTATATCTGTTGCCACCAAATGTATTGGCATATATTATGTCTGCACCTGCCTTTAGATACTGCTCGTGTATGGAAATGAGAAGTTCCGGTTCTGTAATATTAAGCATCTCTGGTGTTTCACCCATCTTCATTCCTGCCGCCTGAAGCATAGTACCCATTCCACCATCAAGAATCACATAATCCTTTTGTAAAAGTTCTTTTAATTTATTCATTACAATGTCCTCCTGCTTCCCTGAATCTGCATGTACCTTTAAGGTTACACGACATACAGCCTTTTTTCTTTGAACTGACCTCTCCGGTTGTAAGCCCAATAACTGCTGTTACAGACTTGGTTGGTGTCATCATATCAGTCTTTCCTATATTAAGCCCTATAAGCTTAGGTGCATTTAGTATTTTTAAGAATTCGCCCTGCTGTGACAAAGGCAGATCACCATATCCTATTCCAAACCTGAATGTCTGGTTATACTCTGGAAGTTCCTCTTTAATAACAGCCTCAACCTTATCGCATACCTGTTCAATTGCTGCACTTGCCATACTGTCTGATATTACAGCCCTGGCAAGGTCTGAGGCCTGCATCACCCTTAACATCCTGTCTATTCCATCAGAGATTGTCACTGCTATAAGTGCCGCTTTATTACAGCCTTTAAGATGTTCTTTAATTGAGTTTCCTTTTAATGTAACAGAAGTCCCTTCAAGCCTTCCGCCCTCATCGACCTGTGTCACATCCACTACCCTGTATACATATCTTGGAACTGCCGCTTTTAAGACCTCTGCCTCACATTCATCTATAAGGCTGTTTATTGTCTCATCTGCCCCTATTCCCTTGTATCCTAAGTACCTTAATACTTCTGCCCTGTTTATACTGCTTAATGTCACCTGTTTTTTCATTTATTTATTCTTTCTTGCTTTGTCCTTATGCTTGCCTTTTCCTCTGCCCTTGCCTCTTGACTGGTTAGCCTTCTCAACATTAACACGGCGTCCCTTAATCTGCACGTTATCATTCATTGCCTTAAGAATTTTCTCTGCGTGTATAGCTGGTACATCAACAAATGTATAGTTGTCCATCATATCTATCGCGCCTACAAGCTTGCCAGGCATACCAGATTCACCTGCAATAGCTCCAAGAATATTAGCTGGCTTTATTTTATCCTTTTTTCCAATATTAATAAAGAGTCTTACCATTCTTGAATCATCTTTATCTGTATCAAAATGGAATTCTTCTACTTCATCTTCTCTGTCAAGGGTATCACCTATAAGCATTTTTAAAAGTGCTGCTGCCATATCCATAGATGTATATTCTTCCTGATTAACGTGTTCTTCAACAAGATTAACCATATCTGTAAGTCCACCCTCTTCGATTGTCTGTCTGGTTTTATCAAACATATTATCAAGCTTGGTGTTCTTAACATCATCCAATGATGGAACAGGCTTTGCAAGTATCTTAGTCTTACAGTAACGCTCGATATCCTTTAACTTATACACTTCCTTGCCACTTATAAATGAAAGTGCCATTCCAGATCTTCCTGCACGCCCTGTTCTTCCAATTCTATGAACATAATATTCCTCATCCTGAGGAATGTCATAGTTAAATACCATATCTACATCATCAACATCAATTCCTCTTGCTGCTACATCAGTTGCTATAAGTATGTCTACCTTGCCGCTTCTAAAGTCATCCATTACTCTGTCACGCTGCTGCTGTTTCATATCACCATGTATTCCGTCAGCAAAATAACCTCTGCCCTTAAGCTCTGATATAAGCTCATCAACCTGTCTTTTAGTGTTACAGAACACTACTGAAAGTCTTGGATTGTATATATCAATAAGCCTGCACAATACTTCTGTCTTATTCTTAGGTCTTACCTCATAATAGAACTGTTCTATATTAGATACTGTAAGTTCTTTTCTTACTACCTTTATAATCCTGGCATCTTTCTGGAAGTTTCTTGCAATATCCATAATAGCCTTTGGCATAGTAGCTGAGAACATTACTGTCTGTCTGTCTTCTGGCGTTTCTGTAAGAATTGTTTCCATATCTTCCCTGAATCCCATATCAAGCATTTCATCAGCTTCATCAAGAATAACCATATTAATATTATCAAACTTAACAGTCTTTCTTCTCATATGGTCCATAACTCTTCCAGGAGTTCCAACAATAATCTGTACGCCCGTCTTTAATGACTTTATCTGTCTTACTATCTCCTGTCCTCCATATACTGGAAGAACTTTAATATCACTCATATATTTGGCAAGTTTTCTTATCTCCTCAGCCACCTGTACAGCAAGCTCTCTTGTAGGGCAGAGTACGATTGCCTGAGGCTTTTTTATCTGTGGGTCTATCTTCATAAGCATAGGAATTGTGTATGCTGCTGTCTTACCAGTACCTGTCTGTGCCTGTCCGACAACATCAATACCTTCACATACAGCTGGAATTGCCTGTGTCTGTATAGGTGAAGTTTCCTCAAATCCCATATCCTCAATAGCTCTTAATATTCTTTCATCAATGTTTAACTCGTCAAATTTCATTCATTTCCTCATTTCTTAAATTTAATACACTTATCTTAGTCTAACTTTTTAATAATACATTATAGGAAGAAATAAGTCAAAAAAATTGCAATTTATTCTTAAAGCAAGTATAATTCAACTAATTAATTTAAAGAAAGGAACACTGTTATTATGATTCTTTCCTGTAATAATATAAGTAAATCTTTTGGAACAGATGTTATTATCAAATCCTGTTCTTTTAATATTGAAGACCACGAAAAAGCAGCTATCGTTGGTATCAACGGTGCTGGAAAGTCTACTCTTTTAAAGATTATAACCGGAATTGAACCTGCTGACACAGGACTTGTAACGTTAGCTAAGGACAAGACTTTAGGTTATCTTTCACAGCAGCAAAATCTTAATTCAGACAACACAATTTATGATGAGCTTTTATCTGTGAAGCAATATATCCTTGATATGGAAGCACAGCTAAGAAGTATTGAGAACCAGATGAAATCAGCAGATGATACAGCTCTTGAAACACTTATGAAGAAATATTCAGACCTTAACCACGAGTTTGAATTAAACAACGGTTACGCTTACAAAAGCGAGATAACTGGTGTTCTTAAAGGCCTTGGCTTTGCAGAAGAAGATTTCACACTTAATGTTAATACTTTATCAGGCGGACAAAAGACACGGGTTGCACTTGGCAGGCTTTTATTATCAAAGCCTGATATTATACTTCTTGACGAGCCTACCAACCACCTTGATATGGAGTCTATAAGCTGGCTGGAGAACTATCTGCTTAACTACAGTGGTGCTGTACTTATAGTTGCCCACGACAGATATTTCCTTGACAAGATAGTAAGCAAGATTATCGAGTTAGACAATGGCAATGCAACTGTATTCTCAGGCAACTATACTGATTACGCTTCAAAGAAAGCTATCCTGCGCAATATGCAGCTAAAGGAATATCTTAACCAGCAGCGTGAAATCAAACATCAGGAGGAGGTTATAACAAAGCTTAAGCAGTTCAACCGTGAGAAATCTATTAAAAGAGCTGAAAGCCGTGAAAAAATGCTTAACAAGATGGAATTTGTCGATAAGCCTGAAATTTTAAACGACAAAATGGATATTAAGCTTGAACCTAATGTAATAAGCGGTAATGATGTCCTTACTGTAGACAACCTTACTAAAGGTTTTGACGGAACTGTTCTTTTTGATAACATATGCTTCCAGATTAAACGTGGTGAACGCGTAGCACTTATCGGAAGTAACGGAACAGGCAAGACAACAATATTAAAATTAATTAATGGAATTATACCTGCCGATTCAGGCTCGATATATCTTGGTGCTAAAGTAAATATTGGTTATTATGATCAGGAACACCATGTTCTTGACCCTGACAAGACTCTTTTTCAGGAGATTCAGGACGCATATCCTGACCTCAACAATACACAGATAAGAAATACTCTTGCAGCATTTCTTTTTACTGATGATGATGTATTCAAATATATCCGCGATTTAAGTGGTGGTGAACGCGGACGTGTTTCACTGGCAAAGCTTATGCTTTCCAATGCCAACCTGCTTATTCTCGATGAGCCTACTAACCACCTTGATATTGTATCTAAGGAAATTCTTGAGAATGCCCTTAACAGCTACACTGGCACAATTCTTTATGTCTCACACGACAGATACTTTATTAATGCAACAGCAACAAGAATAATTGAACTCACTAACCGAAATATTGTTAATTATATTGGTAATTATGATTATTATCTGGAAAAAAGGGATATACTTACAGCAAAGGCTTCCCCTGATGCACAATTGAGTTCTTCTGATAACACTACTAAAAAAGATTCAAAACTCTCATGGCAGCAGTCGCGTGAAGAACAAAATAAGCTTAAGAAAAAGCAGAATGAAATTAAGAAAACCGAAATAAGAATTGCTGAAATTGAAGACAGATTATCCGCTATTGATACAGAATATTCAGATCCTTCAATAGGCAGTAATACAGCCCGTTTAATGGAACTTCATAATGAATCCACTCAACTAAAGAAAGAATTAGACGAACTGTATGAACACTGGGAAGAATTAATGGATGAAATATAAGTATTTACATTCAGCAAAAAGTGCCAAAAATCCCCATTTTGAGCCACTTTTTATTGACAAATCATGAATCTAGGAGTATAAATAATCTATACTTATTATTACTTAATTTTTTAAGGAGGACAATTAAATCATGAATAAGACAGAATTAGTTGCTGCTATCGCAGAAAAGGCTGGACTTTCTAAGAAGGACGCTGAAGGTGCTGTTAAGGCTTTCACAGATACTGTTGCAGAGCAGTTAAAGGCTGGCGAGAAGATTCAGTTAGTAGGTTTCGGTACATTTGAAGTTGCTGAAAGAGCTGCTAGAACAGGAAAGAATCCTCAGACAGGCGAAGCTATTAAGATTCCTGCTTCTAAGGCTCCAAAGTTCAAGGCTGGTAAGGCTTTAAAGGATGTTGTTAACACACCTGCAGCTCCAGCTAAGAAGTCTAAGAAGAAGTAATTAATTATGACTTTTAAAGGCTGTCACTTATGTGGCAGCCTTTTTTCTCTTTATTTAATTAAGTTCATGAAATCGAGGTTTATTAATTATGGAAATCGAACGCAAGTATCTTGTGTCAGGCATCCCTGACAATATAGATTCTTATCCCTGCCGCTTTATTGAACAGGGCTATCTTAACACTACTCCTGTTGTCCGTGTAAGACGCGACAATGATAATTACTATCTCACTTATAAGGGTGGCGGAATGATGACCAGGGAAGAATATAATCTTCCACTTAACAAAGAAGCCTATGAACATCTGATTAAGAAAGCTGATGGCAATATCATCACCAAGAAGCGTTATGAAATCCCTGATGGCAATGGATATACTATTGAACTTGACATATTTGAGGGGCTCTTTGCTGGCACTATCCTTGCAGAAGTTGAATTTCCAACTATCGAAGCTGCTAATTCATACACTGCCCCTTCATGGTTTATTGATGATGTTACTAATGATCCTGCTTATCATAACAGTAATATGAGCAGAAAAGTTTTCTAATAATATAGAGGTCTGGAATATGGATAAAGAAACTATGTTTGAATATATTCAACGGCTTAAGCTTGCAGTAATAACTCTTTTCAAATGGTTATTCTGCTCGGTTGTATGTGGCTGTTTTATTGGTTCTGTCGGTGCTGTATTTCACCTGATGCTTGGTTATGTAGGCAGCCTGCGCGTTGAATACCCATTTTTACTATTCGGACTGCCTGTTGCCGGTATCATCATTGTATTCATGTACAATATAGTCCATGAAGCTGGAAACCGTGGAACTAACCTTGTCATAACCGCAATACAGTCGAATGATGAAGTCCCGGGAAGAGTTGCTCCCCTTATAATTGTATCAACACTGCTTACCCATCTGTGTGGTGGTTCTGCCGGACGAGAAGGTGCTGCACTTCAGGTAGGAGGTGCATTAGGCAATACATTTGCAAAGCTGTTTAAATTCGATGAGAAAGATACACGAATTATGATTATGTGCGGCATGAGTGCCTGTTTCTCGGCACTTTTCGGAACACCTATTGCGTCAGCTGTTTTCTCCATGGAAGTAATCAGCGTCGGTGTTATGTATTATGCTGCTTTAGTGCCATGCGTACTCGCTGCATTTATAGCACAGGGCATAGCCTCTGCACTGGGACTTGAATCTACACATTTTGTAGTTGATGAAATTACTTCTTTTTCTTTTATTAATGGCAGTAAATTCATCATCATGTCCGTACTTTTTGCTCTTGCAAGCATTCTGCTGTGTGTTGTTTTACACGGTACTTCAAAGCTCTACACTGATTACATAAACAACCCATACATAAGAATAATTATTGCCGGTACTCTTGTTATTGCCATGCGTTACATATTTGGCACAACTGATTATCTCGGTGCAGGCTCAGATATTATTGCAAGAAGCTTTGTAACAAGTTGTGCATGGTATGTATTCCTTTTAAAAATGCTGTTTACAGCCGTAACTTTGGGCGGTGGATTCAAAGGTGGCGAAATTGTTCCTACTCTTTTCGTGGGTGCAACGCTTGGAAGCTTCTTAGCACCTATATTCGGACTCCCTGTCGGATTATGTGCAGCATGTGGTATGGTAAGTGTGTTCTGCGGAGTAACTAACTGCCCCCTCACATCATTTATTCTATCTATCGAAATGTTTGGTGCATCAACTATGAAATTCACGATTCTGTGTATTGCATTAAGTTATCTGTTATCCGGATATTACAGCCTGTATAACAGCCAGAAAATCGTCTATTCTAAGTATAAGACAGAATATATAAACCGCCGGTCCCATTGACCTGTACAGGTCAAAGAAGCGACGGTTCTTTTATTGGAGGGCTGCTACTTACACATATCTCCAGTCTTCTATTCGAAACTGTATTGAAACAATCCCATTATATTCATTAATATCAGGGTAATACACCATAGATATCTTCCTTCCTACCTCTGGTATCTCCTGACCGTCTAATTTGAACCTGATTGCTGTCACCAGCTTGCCATGCTCACTTTCTAACTGACATCTTAATACATTTTTATTTTTTCCAATCACAGCTGACTGTCTGACAGTAAGATTTCTGTCTGCAAACACCGGTTTTTCATTACCTTTCCCGAAAGGCTGCAGCTTCTCAAACTGTTTTATAAGTTTTATATCAACATAATCAACCGGCATAGGCACATCAATCCACACTGTCGGCGTTAGTACATTTTCTGTCATTGTCTGATTCTCATTCAGCGCTTTCCTGAATTCATCAATTTTATCAATATCAAGCGATATTCCGGCAGCCATTGGATTTCCGCCATATTTGTTAAGGAGCTTACCACATTTGCTTATCTCCTCAAACATGTTATAGCCTTCTATTGAACGCCCTGAACCCTTTGCACCATCTTCTGCTTTAGTGATTACTATTGAAGGCCTATAGAATTTTTCTCTTACTCTTCCGGCAATTATTCCCGCAACACTTTCATGGCAGTCAGGAAGATACACAACTAACACCTTGTCGTCTTTTAGTTCAGTGTTCTCAACCTGTTCAATTGCAATAGCGGCATATTCTTCTGTTATATCTTTTCTTTCAACATTAAGTGTGCGAAGCTCTAAAGCCTTATTTCTCGCGTCCTCCATATCTGTAGCAAGAAGCAGTTCAATGGCTCTTCTTGCTGAATCAAGTCTTCCTGTTGCGTTAAGACATGGACCTATAACAAATCCTATGTGATATGAGCTTATCTTGTCTATCTCAAGCTCACACGCCTCTACAAGTGCTCTTATACCAATATTAGTAGTTACTGCCAGATGCTTTAAACCATATTTAACAATTACCCTGTTCTCATCTGATATATCAACTACATCCCCTATTGTTGCAATTGCCATAAGCTCTGCATATTCTTCAAGATCGATTGGATTAAGTCCAAGTCTCTCATATAGAATCTTAATAACCTTGAAGGCTACTCCCGCTCCACACAGTTTATCAAATGGATACGGACAGTCTTCCTGCTTAGGATTAACAATTGCATCTGCCTGTGGTACTTTATGTATCTTTTCCCCATCAACGAAATCAAACGGTATATCATGATGGTCAGTTACAATCACTGTCATTCCCTTTTCTTTAGCATATTTAATCTGCTCAATCGCAGCAATTCCATTATCGCATGTAATGATTGTATCTGTGCCATTATTATATGCTTCATCTATTAAGTGCTCATTAATACCGTATCCGTCAATAATTCTGTCTGGTACTGCAAATGTTACATCTGCTCCTGCAGCCTTTAGCCCTTTGTAGAGAATTGTTGTTGAACATATTCCATCTATATCATAATCACCGATAATATGTATTTTCTTTCCAGCTTGTATCTTGTCTGTGAGGATATCAACACATTTGTCTGCATCCTTTAATAAATGTGGTGAATGCATATCATCCACGGTCCCATTAAGATACATATTTATCTGCTCGTCCGTTTCTAACCCTCTGTTACGGATAATTCTTGCCATAACCTGGTCAATGCCAAATCTTTCCCCAATTGCTTTGAAATCAGCTTTCTTAGTGTATACTCTCCAGTTGCTTTTCACTCTTTTCTCCCTGTTTCACTATTAAACCAATTATGGCGGGAACTGATACAATCCCCGCCATGTCATAAACTTATTGTATCTGTTAATTAAACCTGAGAACCGTCTTCAAAAACCTCTTTCTTAGAAGCTGCTTTTTTATTATTCTCTTCTACAACGCCTCTCTTCTTACCACCCATTACATACCACATAGCACTTGTTAAGCATACTGATGAGTAAGCACCAACAACAATACCTACGATAAGTGGAAGTGTGAACTCCTTAACAGAAGTTACACCCATAATGAAAAGAACTATAAGCATTATAAGTGTTGTTATAGATGTATATACTGTTCTTGACATTGTACTTGTAATTGATGAGTTAACAAGCTCTGTAATGTTAGTCTTCGAATTAGCTGTCTTTAACTGCTCTCTTATTCTATCAAAGATAATAATTGTACCGTTGATAGAGTAACCTACTATTGTAAGCATACAAGCAATAAATGTTGTTCCAACTGGAATTCTTGCAAATGCATAGAATGCAATAACAACAAGTACATCATGAAGAAGTGCTAATACAGCAGCTAACGCAAATCTGATATCACGGAATCTTACAAAGATATATATCAGCATACAGATTGTAGCAAGTATAACTGAAAGAATAGCATCTCTCTTAACTGTTGCAGAAACTGATGAGCTGATTGTATCTGTCTCAACGATTGTTCCATCCTTTATTGGGTACTTAGCTGTAACAGCATTTTCAATAGCTTCTCTCTGCTCAAGTGAGAGATCTGATGTCTTGAAGGAAACCTGTGTTGAATCTGCAACCTTCTGCTGCTGAACCTCTGTAATACCTGCAGCATCTCTGATTACAGGGATGATATTATCCTCAATCTCTTCTGCTGTATATTCTTTATCAAATGTAAATGTTGTTGTTGAACCACCAACAAACTCAAGACTGAAATTTAATGCTCTGTTTCCAAGACCAGCCTGAACTGCCATAGTTATGATACCTGCAGCAATAACTACTGCTGAGCCAATCGCAGCCCATTTCTTAATGCTAAGAACATCAAGCGTCTTTCTGTATACATTCTTACCATACCACTTAGCGTCCCTTATACCAAAGTTATATAAGAGCTTCATAATAACCTTAGTAATAACAAGTGAAGTAAAAATTGATACGATATTACCAACTGCAAGAGTTGTAGCAAAGCCCTTAACTGGACCTGTACCGAATATGTACAATACTAAAGCAGCGATAAGTGTTGTTACGTTACCATCTACTATAGATGATGTTGCCTTGTTATAACCTGAAAGAATAGCACTTTCTACAGACTTTCCGGCACCAATCTCTTCTCTTATTCTTGTATAGATAATAACATTACCATCTACCGCCATACCAATACCAAGAATAATACCTGCAATACCTGGAAGTGTAAGAGTAAGATCATATACACTTACAAGGAATAAAACAAGTGCTGTATAGATAATCAGTGATAATGTTGCAACAAGTCCAGGAATTCTGAACATAACAATCATGAATAAGCAAAGTAATGCAAGACCTATAGCAGCTGCAATTAAACTTGTCTTGATTGCTGCATGTCCAAGCTGTGCACCAACAATGTTAGAGCTTACTTCCTCAAGTGTAAGAGGAATAGAACCAACTCTTATATATGTTGCAAGGTTATCTGCCTCATCGAATGATTCCATACCTGTGATAGTTGCTGTACCACCTGATATAGCTGTCTTAACGTTAGGTGCACTTACAACTTCTCCATCATATACAATATATATTCTTTTACCGATATTAGCTGATGTTGCATCATAGAACTTAGTTGATCCCTCATCTGTAAATGTAAGCTGCACTCCATAAGGAGTATCTTCCTGACTATTAGTATCTGTGTAAGCCTGTGCAGCTTTTACATCAGAACCTGTAAGTAATGGTGTGTAGTCATTTCCCTGTGAAAATGCTGTATATCCTGTGGAATCAAGGAATTCCAATGAACCTGGTGTACCAAGTTCCTTAAGAATCTCATTAGCATCTGTTACTCCAGGAATCTCAACTGTGATTCTGTTGTCACCTTCCTTATAAACCTGTGACTCTGTACTCTTTCCTTCTACTCGCTTCTGAAGCTTATAGATTGTATCCTCTACATCCTGTGATGTAAAGTTATCTTCCTTAATCTGGTATGTGATACTTACACCACCGGCAAGATCAAGACCAAGATCTATATCATATGTGCTTCCGTATCCCTTTCCATTAAGTCCGAAAAATGCTGTTAATACAAGTCCAACCAGTAAAACAGCAACGATTATTGAATAAATAATCTTCTTAGGTAAACTGTACTTCATGTTAAAAACTCTCCCTTTTACTTATTCTTCCTCAGCCATAGCTGCACGAATCATTATTGCACATTCTATACGCTTTTTCTGAAGTTCACATCCAACATCATACGCATCATTGATATTACCATGGAAGTTATATGAGTTAGCTGCACAACCACCACTGCAATAGAATTTTGCAAAACAATTCTTACATTTTTCCTTTGAATAGACGTTACTATTCTTAAACATGTCTCTGATGTCCGGTCTTACTATTCCATCATCAACATTACCCATAAGGAAATCTTCATTACCAACAAACTGATGACATGGGTAGAAATCTCCCCAAGGTGTAACTGCAAGATACTCACAGCCTGAACCACATCCTGACAATCTCTTGGCAACACATGGACCACCATTAATATCTATCATAAAGTGGAAGAAATTAAAGCCTTTACCAGCTTTCTTTCGCTTAATGATTTCTTTCGCAAGGATATCATACTGTTCACAAAGGAACGGAATATCCTCTTCTCTTATGGCATAGGAATCTGTTGGCTGAGCAACAACAGGTTCAACAGAAATCTGCTCAAATCCTTCATCAGCAAGATGAAGAACATCTTCTGAAAAATCCAGATTATTATGTGTAAATGTACCTCTTACATAATAATTCATCTGATTTCTGCTCTCTGCCACTTTCTTGAACTTAGGCATTATAATGTCATATGAACTTCCATGATTGTTTCTTGTAGGACGCATAAGGTCGTTAATCTCCTTACGTCCATCAATACTAAGAACAATATTGCTCATTTCCTTATTGGCGAAATCAAGAATCTCGTCATTAAGAAGAATACCATTAGTCGTAAGTGTGAATCTGAACTTCTTATTATTAGCCTCTTCTATGCTTCTTCCGTATTCAACAAGCTGTTTAACAACTTCAAAATTCATAGTTGGCTCTCCGCCAAAGAAATCAACCTCAAGATTCTTTCTTGAACCTGAATTGGCAACAAGGAAATCAAGTGCCTTCTTTCCTACCTCATAGCTCATAAGAGCTCTTCTTCCATGATATTCACCTTCTTCAGCAAAACAATATTTACATGCAAGGTTACAATCATGTGCTATGTGAAGACATAACGCTTTAACAACTGTAGGTCTGTCCTTAAAGTTATCAATATATGGTTCATATATATCTTCTGTAAAGAGCTGGCCTGCTTCCTTAAGTTCGCCAATCTCTTCATATGCCTCTTTAATATCCTGAACAGAATATCTGTCTCTAAGTGCATCTGTAATCTGCTCAAGAGTATTATTCTCATAAAGTCCTATAATATCGTATACCATGTCATCAACAACATGCACAGAACCGCTGTTGACATCTAATACGATGTTATAACCATTATTCTTATACTGATGTATCATTAAAAAGCCTCCAAACCGTAAATGTTCTCTATACATTTACGAAAAATAAGAGAGTGCAGAATAGTTCGACACTCTCTTACTAAAAATACTAGTTATTCTTATTCTCACAGCTCTGGTTACCAACTGTGCAAGATGTCTTACATGCTGACTGGCAAGATGTCTGGCATTCACCACATCCACCTTTTTTCACTGTGTTCTGTAATGTTTTATTTGTCAGAGTTTTAATATGTTTCATCTTATCGTCCTCCTGATTCTCATAAAATAACTTGCTATATTGTATCATATTCATTTTCAAATAGCAAGCATTCCACCTAAAGTTCCTCCTGCAATACATAAGAAACATGCTGTGATCCTTTCTGTAGAAAACAGAACGATATTTTTTTGAAAAATCCATGAGATCAAAGTCAAGATCATAAAGTATAACATTCCTGCTGCAAATCCCCATAAAAACTTCTTTTTTCCGATCTTACTTCCGATCAGCATGCCAGCAAAAACAGATGCAAGAATATATGTAAGTGTGATTCCAAGATTCGCGATCTTCATTCCTGCATTGCTTTGATAGATGATAAATGCAAGAAGACACAATAAAATTCCTGTGGCAATGTAGGCAAATACCAGACTTTGTATCATATAGAGTCCCTTTTTCCCCATGTCCATAACAATTGCTCCTTTTTCTATTTAATCTATGACTGGTATTTTGAATCTATGCCTTTTTGTGATAAACTGACATTAAAAATACGAAAGGAGTTTTCC
>ENA-OOQG01000524-OOQG01000524.1-human-gut-metagenome-genome-assembly--contig:-NODE-524-length-13288-cov-1.946195_pt1 | contig 13288 bp, 9 predicted proteins | sample MGYA00241085_ERZ501155 | MGnify/ENA primary metagenome ERZ501155 (study PRJEB25962, sample SAMEA2042438) | human gut metagenome | biome: human gut; feature: human-associated habitat; material: faeces...
AGGCGGCATAGTTCGCCATTGTCGCGATAGGATTGGTTGTCATAGTTGTCGTGACATTCAGGATATTGCCTTTTGCTGCCTTTATCATCGGCAGGCAGGCTTGTGTCAGCATGACAACGGCACGCACGTTGATGGCGAATACCTTGTCGTATTCGTCGATTTTCATCGTTGCAAACGGGGTGACGGGTGCCCATCCGGCATTATTGACAAGAATGTCGAGACGACCGTACCGTTCTCCGACAGTACGGATGATAGTGCGTATCCCGTCTTCCGATTCGAGGTCGATGGCAAGATAGGAGATTTTATCACTGTAAGCAGCCGTTTCGACAAGTGTCGTTTCCGTGCGGCCTACAATCAATACGTTAGCACCTTCATCGGCCAGACGTTGGGCAATAGCTCTTCCGATGCCCGTCCCGGCTCCGGTTACAAGAGCGACTTTGTTGTTCAATGACTTATACATGGGTTATTATTTGTTATTAGGGTTAAATTGCTTGTCGTAATTCAGAAGGAATTTTACGAGTTCGGGATTACGGTGCGACCAGCGGAAGTCGGCAGGTTTGTCGAGCGGACGGATACTTTCCATATCTTCCGGTGTAAGTGTAAAATCGAATACATCCAGATTTTGTTTCATTCGCTCGATATGCGTGCTTTTCGGGATGGCGATGATGCCGCGTTGCACCAAGTAACGCAGGGCGACTTGCTGTACCGTTTTATTGTATCGTTCGGCCAAAGCCGTCAGTATGGGATTGGTCAGAAGGTCGGGATCGCCTTGTGCCAGTGGGGCCCAAGCCATGATACGTGTATCATAGGGCTTCATTTCAGCTTCAGCATCCCACTGCTGACTGAATACATTGGTTTTTAGTTGGTTTACGGCAGGTTTTATTTCGGCACATTCGGCCATATCCACGAAGCGGTCGGGATAGAAATTCGATAGCCCAATGGCACGGACTTTTCCGGCCTTTACCGCTTTCTCCATCGCCCGCCATGTTCCCGGATAGTCGCTAAACGGCTGATGGATAAGCAGCAGGTCGATGTAATCGGTGCGCAACTTACGGAGCGATTCGTCGATGCTGCGGGTTGCCTTTTCCTCTCCGGCATTGGTAATCCACACTTTGGTCGTGAGAAAAAGTTCATCACGGGACACGCCGCATTTTGCGACGGCATTCCCCACGCCCTCTTCGTTATAATACGCCTGCGCCGTGTCTATCAACCGATAACCCGCGTCGATGGCATCGAGTACGCAACGCTCGCACTCTTCGGGCGATACTTGAAATACACCATATCCTAATACCGGCATTTCGATGCTGTTGTTCAATTTTACAGTCTGCATATGATTCTGTTTTAAGGGTTAATATTCTATTTGTTTTTTGAAATCATTCATGGATTTTGTGCAACCCGATACCTTTTACCGTAAGTAAATCCATGTCATCGTAGATAGGACTTTTCCCTGTCTCCAGCAGGGCGATGGCATCCATTTCCTCTTTGGACAGCGTAAAATCGAGAATATTGAAGTTCTCGATCATCCGTTCCTTATGTACGGATTTCGGGATAACTACGATGTTGCGCTGGTTCAGCCAACGAAGAATAATAGCTCTGACCCCCTTATCGTGTTGCTCTGCTATCGCTTTCAATGTAGGATGATTGAATATGTCATTCTGCCCTTCAGCAAAAGGCGCCCATGCTTCGTGCTGGATGCCTTCCTGCTGTAAGAAAGCATTGGCAGCCTGCTGCTGGAAAAACGGATGCGTTTCAAGCTGGTTTACGACGGGTTTTATTTCGTTATGCAAGAAAAGGTCTTGCAGGCGTTCATTAGAGAAACTCGTAACCCCGATAGCCCGGATGCGTCCCTCTTTATAGAGCCGCTCCATCGCCCGCCATGCGGCATAGTAATTCCCGTAGGGTTTGTGCATCAAGTAGAGGTCGAGGTAGTCCAACCCGAGTTTTTTCATCGAGAGGTCGAAAGCGCGCAGAGCATCGTCGTATTCGTAGTCCTGCACCCACAATTTGGTGGTTATGAAAAACTCCTCTCGTTTAATGCCGCTTTGCCGGATGGCATTTCCCAACTGTTCCTCGTTGAAATAAGCAGCGGCCGTATCGAATTTCCGATAACCGATCTCGATAGCATCATTTACGGCTCGTTCCGTTTCATTTTCAGGAATCTGAAAGACACCGAACCCGATAGCAGGCATCATTACTCCATTGCTTAATCTTACATTTTTCATATCCTTTATGGTTTTTAATTCTGATGCAAAGTTACAGGGTACCTATCATTTTATTGTTTCATTATTCGGGGAAGAATTTTCACTATTCGTGGTTTTTCGTTATTTTTGCAGGAAATGAAAGAGAAATGACACATACAGACTTCGACGGGATTATTTTTGCTGATACATTGCAGGAATTTAATGCTTTACGATATGCAGGAAGAGTAATCCATATTCTTTGCAGCGGAGGAAATATGGGTTTCACGTTTCAGGATACCCGTTATAACATCGCGGCCGGGGATTATGTAATTCTGCCCAACGCCACACTCGTATCGGAATTTTCGGACTCCGAAGACTTTCAAGGTATCCTGATGAACCTTTCGGATGCGTTCGTTTCCTCGATTGCTATTCGCAGCAATTACGGCATTATTGGGTATCTATCACTCTTGCAGAATCCGGTCATGAAACTTTCCTCTCATGATTTTCAAGTATGCGAGCAGGCAATGCGCTGTATCCGGCAACGTCTGAAAGATAAAGAGCATCTGTTTTGGGAAGAATTGATGGGAAGCCTGCTTACGGCGCACATCCTCGACCTTTATGATATTCATGCACGCAGTCAGAATACCATGCAGGTATCGGAGCGTATTACGGTCTTACTGCGAAATTTCATAGAACTGTTATATAACGGCGAATATATTCGAAATCGAGATCTCGATTTTTATGCATCCCGGCTTTGCATAACACCTCATTATCTGTCGGAGATATGTAAAAAGGTAAGCGGCAAACCTGCCACTTATTGGATTGACCGCTTTACTCTTCAAGAGATTACCCGCTTGCTTCGACAAAAAGAGTTGTCTTTAACTACGATTGCCGAACGAATGAATTTCTCCTCTGTTTCTTATTTCAGTCGGTATGTGCAAAAGAGGATGAAGACAACACCGTCAGAGTATAGGAAAGATATATCTGTCCGCTAAACAACAAGATATTTGTTCAAGATACAAATAAGAACAGCCGTTTTATACGGCTGTTTTTTACTTAAATTTTTATTCCTCTGTATACGACCAGATCGTGTTATTGCAGTGGTTCTTTTCCACTTTGAGGAACAACTCGAAGTCGGTGATGAATGCCGGAGTAAGCTCTTTCAGCGCAATACCACTGGCCTTGTACCGCTTTTCGACGAACTCCGCGAGGTGTTTGTAAACGACGCAGTATTTCCAATAGCTGCGCAGGCTTTTAAGTTTACCGACCTGCGTCTCGTGGTTCATGCCCAAACCTAAATAGGCATTGCGAACTTTCTCGGCGGTAACATAGTTGTCACCCGGTTTCAGTTGGCTTTTCGATGGCTTCGGTTTGGCTTCGATATCGCAATTCGATTCTCTCTAAATCCCTTGTTTACAACCTTCTTGCTCCAATCCGCTCCCATTCTCGAATTTTCTCTTTATCTTTGTCAGAAAAATAAAGCAGTCCATGAAACGACCCAACGTACTTAATTTAACCTGCCCTGCCATCCCCGTAGTTCGGATCGGTTTTGTCGGATTAGGAAACAGGGGCATTCTTGCACTTGAGAGATATATGCACCTGGAAGGCATTGAGGTGAAAGCGCTTTGTGATTTGCGGAAAGAGAATATAGAGCGTGCAGAGCATATCTTACGGGAGTTCGGCCGTCCCGAAGCCGAGAACTATTCGGAAGAAGGGATGTGGCGCAAGATGTGCGAATGCAAGGAGATAGACCTCATTTATATTTGTACGGACTGGCTGACTCATACTGATATTGCCGTTTATGCCTTGCAGCAGGGCCGTCACGTGGCGTTGGAGGTTCCTGCCGCCATGAGTGTGGCCGATTGCTGGCGTTTGGTGGATACAGCCGAAGAAACCCGCCGTCACTGCATGATGCTGGAGAACTGTTGTTACGATGCATTTGCCCTGACTACGTTGAACATGGTGCAGCAGGGGGTGTTGGGCGAAATTACTCATGCCGAGGGGGCATACATCCATGACTTGCGCAAGCATTATTTTGCAGACGAAAAAGCGGGTGGGTATCACAATCACTGGATAAAGCTTTATAGTCAGCAGCATACGGGGAATCCTTATCCTACTCACGGCTTGGGTCCTGTCTGCCAATGGATGAATATTCATCGGGGAGACCGTATGGAATATCTGGTTTCCATGTCCTCGCGTCAGGCCGGTCTGTCTGCTTATGCCGGACAGGTGTTTGGCGCATCCTCCGAAGAAGCGGCGCAGAGTTATGAGATGGGGGATGTGAATACCACGCTGATTCATACCGCAAAAGGAAGAACTATCTTGTTGCAATATGATGTGACCACTCCTCGCCCGTACAGCCGCCATCAGACGGTGTGCGGCACGAAGGGATTCATGCAGAAATATCCTGTTCCCTGTCTTCTGCTCGATGAATATGGTAAGGAACCTTTGTCCGGTGAGCAGTTTGAGCGGATGATGGAGCAGTATAAACATCCTTTTACGGCAGTTATCGGCGAGGAGGCGCGGCGGAAGAATATGCCGAATGAGATGAATTATATCATGGACTACCGGCTTATTCATTGTTTGAGGAACGGTTTGCCGTTGGATCAGGATGTGTATGACGCCGCCGAATGGTCCTGCATTACGGAACTGAGCGAGCGTTCCGTGCGGCAGGGCAGTGTACCGGTGGAGATTCCCGATTTCACACGAGGGAACTGGAAAGAGAGATAGTGCTGTCAGTTCTTTAGCACAGGGGGGATAAACTGAATGGTTCTCACCTGAAGATGAAAAGAACGCTGATATGTTAATCTCCAGGTGAAAATACAGGCTTGTTTATTGAACTTCCATTGATGTTATCGTTTCTTGTCTTGTGGTGTTTCCACTATTATTTTTCCTTCTTTCATGGTGAACTGTGCGATTTTCAAATCATTCAGGGCGTCCAGTACGGTATTCACCGGGAGTTGGCGGTTGATATGGAAATAGATGCGTTCGTCCAGTAACGGACGTGAACGGAATACGATGCTGATGTTATACCATGAACCTATATCTTGCATGACTTGCCTCAAGTCGGTATTGTCAAAAGAAAATTCATTCTCCGCCCATCCTTTTCTCTTCTCCGTATCAACTCTTTTCAATTGGAGTTTTCCTTGTTTATCCAAGGATATTTGTTCCCCCGGGTGCATTTCCTTACTTTGATTGCGCTTGGTATGACTTACATTCACTCGTCCTTGATAGAGGATGACATCCGGCGAGTAACGGGGATAGGCTTTCACATCGAACACCGTTCCCAGTACTCGTGTTTGTAGTTGCTCGGTGCATACTATAAAGGGGCGGGAAGCGTCTTTGGCTACTTCAAAACGGGCCTCTCCGCTTAGTTTGACACTGCGAATGGTATCTGTAAACTCCTTTAGATACTCCAGACGGCTGTTTGCGCTGAGCAATACCTTGCTTCCGTCGCTTAATTGAACGGAGGTAATGGTAGCGGGCGGGGTGCTTACAATTATCCTTTTCCCTTCTTCCCGAAAAGTAATTTCCTCAGGAACTTCCAGTGAAGTGAAGACTTCCACTTCCTGCGGCTCAGGTTGTAGTAAAGGCTGGAATACAAGTACCAAGGCGATGACAGCGGCGGCTATACCTGGTATCGTTATTCGTCGGATAGATTGGTGTCTGATACGGTGACGACGGATGAATGTCTGCCAGGCTTTCCGGGTTTCGTCTGCGGTGGGAATATCCCCCAATGCTTCACCAAAGAGTTGTTTCAATTGATGGTCATTCCAAGTTCCGTTTTGGGGGGAGTCTTGGTTATGGGGATTCTTTCCGTTGTCCGGATGGATGTGGTCATTTGTTGAAAACTCCTTTTTCATTGTTTATCCTCCTTTTTCAGTATCGCTTCGCGCAGAGTCCGCAATGCTTTTGATATATGTTTTTTCACGGTGTCGGGGCTGATTCCCAATTCGTCGGCTACCTGTTGATATGTTTTTTTCTCCCAATAGCAGCTTCGCAAGATGGTGCAAGTCGGTTCGGGCAAACTGCGGGCTATGTTTTCCGCTTGCTGCAACAGTGCCTCGTGTGCGCGGTAACCCTGATTCATTTCCGCACGGGTGGCTTCGATGAGGCGGTCTATGTGTTGCTGTTCCACATTCAAATGCTTCAAGCGGTTGAGGCATCCGTTACGCACGGTGGCATAGAGCCAGGCGCTACGGGTGTTTTCCTTTAGTTGGTCGAACTCCTTCCAGGCTTGTTCCATGGTTTCGCTTACTATGTCCTTGGCTTCTTCCGTATTGCTCATCAGGGTGGTAGCAAAGCGGACGAGGCGTGGGTACATTTCTGCGAACAGTCGTTCGAAGTGCTCTTCTTTATGGTTTCTTCTCCTGAATAAAATCTGCATGTTTCCTTGTCTTCCGTGAACAAAGGTACGGAAATTTCCTTTTCTCCGCTGGGGTTACAGACGATTCTTTTCGCTTTGTCCGGCTCCGGTTCCTTTATATTTGCTCTTGGTGGCATTGAATTTATAGGATACTTGGAGGCCGAAGCGTTGGAAATCCCGGTAAATCCGATTTTCCATATAGGCATCTATGCCGTATAAATCAAAATGGAAATACCCTGTTCTAAGAATATCATTGGCGGTGAATGTTATGGTGAGTGTCTCTTTTAAAAAGGATTTGGAAAGGCGTGCATTGATTTGTCCTTCCGTGCGCGTTACAAAAAATCCTTGCCGGGAAGCGGTGGAGAGATATCCTTCCATATTGAAGAACCAGCCTTTGGGAAGGTTGAAGTTGTTGTCCAGACTGATATAGAAACGGGGTTGGTTCCGGTGTTCGGTGATTCCTATTTTATTCGCATTCATGTCCAAAAAAGCCATATTCACATTGAGTTGTGGTTCCCAACACCCCAGTTTGGGAGAGGCGTTGAAACTAATGCCGTAATTATGGGTTGTAGGAATGGTCTGTGTGGCAAATAAGAGGACGCCCGGATGTGTATCTTCCTTGTAGGGCATAATTATATTGGTATACATATTGAGAATACGGCTGAAATAGGCTGAGAAATAGAGCCAATTCCAAGAGGCGCCGGCCGAAAAGCGATGCGTCTTTTGGGTTTTCAGCAAAGGGTTTCCTTGAGAATACTCATATTTGCTGCGATAGCGGATGGAATTGGTCAATAGGCTATAATCGGGGTTATTTTTACGTAACCGGTAAGAGAGGCTGAAACTTTTGCCATTGTGTGACCAACTGGCGGCCAATACAGGAATAATATCATTATAGGTAGGGCTTTGTGCATCTATCCTTATCCCTTTTTCATAATAATCTGTTTGTTGATGTTCATAACGTATTCCCATATTCAGTTTCCAATGGCGGATGGATCTTGAATAGTCAGCAAATGCGGCATATACGGATTGTTTGATGTGGTCGTCGGCATCAGCAGAGAAACCGTTTTGGGTAAAGATATCATGGCGGTTGGTAAAAGTTTCTTCCGTACCGAATGAAAAACGTCCGTTCCATAAAGGGGCACTGACTACCAGCTTGGCGGCATAGAGGGAGCTGCGCATACGACTGTCTGCTTGCACGGTTGCATCGTCATTATTCATGGCGTTCTGGTCGGAATGCGAGCGTTTGAACAGGTAATCGGCGTTGAAGTCAATATTCCATTTGCCCAGTTCTCCTGCGTAGTAGGCGTTTGCCGCGTGATCCCAACCTGTATGTATTTGTTCTGCTGTAGTAAAGTTTATCCGGTCGGTTTCTTCATCGTTACGTCTGGTGACGGTTTTACCGGATGAATTTCTGTCTGCATTCCCTATTCCGGTTTCGGGCATATAGCGCAGACCGAAAGAATGGTGTTCATCCGGTTCATAATTGAATCCCAGCTCACCGGAAAAACGTTGGCTCTTATGGGTTTGCACATCATTTTTGTTGGTTTGCCAAATGGCGGAACCCTTGATGCGGTTCATATTTGTGGTTTTTCCATACGAGTTTTGCTGTGCCATATATCCCTTTACAAAGAGATCCAGACCGCCGGTGCGATAATTTAATGCCATATATTCGTTGGCGTTGGCGGAATGTCCTTGTGAATAAGTCGTATTGAAATGGCCGCTCAACCCTTGTCCGCGCCGGCGGATGGTGTGGAGGCGGATGACGGCTGCTACGTCCGAGGCATATTCGGCTCCGGGAGTGGTGATGACTTCTGCGGATAAGATTTCGTTGGCCCGGATACGGTCCAGTTCTGTCATGTCACGTACTTTCTTATTATTTATATAGATTACAGGAGAACCGCATCCCATTACATTGTATTCGCCGTTATGGCCGGTGACGAAAGGAAGATGGGGCAACATTTCTGCGGCAGACCCCATTCGGGCCAGGGAAGTTCCTGCCACGTTGGCTTTTAGTCCGTTGGGACCCACTTCTATCATGGGGCGTCGGGCGCTGATGGTTACTTCCTGCATCAGTTGGGTGTCGGGAAGCAGGTGAAACGTAAGAGTAGGGTGGCAAGGTTGCACTTCCGTCTTATAGCCTATATAAGAAACCCGTATCAAGTAAGGTATCCCTTCTTCCGCTATCATCAGGAAACTTCCGTCTTCACGGGTGACACATCCGTTTACAAAGGTGGAGTCGCCGGGAGTCAATAAGAGTACATTGGAGTAGGGCAGCGGTTCATTCTTTTCATTGGTTACTTGTCCTCGTATTTCGGTAATGCGTATGTCTCTTCCCTTTTTCTGTATGGCGAAGTATTCTTCCCGTTCTTTACAAATGAAAGGAATGCCGTTCAGGACAGTGCCGATGGCTTCAAGTTCGGTCTTTTGCCGGATGGAGGCTGTAACCCGGTAGCTTTCTGTTTCGTTATAGGAGAAGATAATATTCTTTCCGCCTTCCTTTTCGATTAGTTTAAGGGCGGCGGGAAGTGGTTTGTCCTTTAATTCTATAGAGAATTGCCGGGGTGTTTGTGAATGAAGCGGAAGGATGATGCTGAATAATACGGTCATGATCCACGCTGTTTTCAAATAGCCGTCTGGTCTCATTTTACTAGTGTTTAATTGTTCTTTATGAGTAATACAACCGAGGTTTGTAATCGGGTACGGTAAAATAAGGAAAAAGATTCGATGGGTTGCCGGAATGGATTCCCGTGGTTGGTTCATGCGAAGGGAACGGATATAACTTTATGAAGAATTTATGAAGGATCGGAATAAGAATGGTTCATTGTAATGACTTGAGGTTCAAAGTATTGCCCGCGTATGAAGAATTTGAAGGAAAAAAGGTGGAAAATGTGTTTTGAAGAGATGGTTGGGGCAGATACTTGTGTGATACTTGTTTTATGAAAATTGTAGATGGCAGTAGCTATGAAGAACAGAGGGAATAAAAACAAGGTGACTGAAAACAAATCCAGCCACCTTGTTTTTATTGTTTAACCTGTGTTTTATTCTATCTCGACGCTATGTTTTACCGGAGTCAGGATGAAAGTAAATTCATAATCACCGTAGGGCAACATATATTGAGGCAACGGCAGAGCTCCCCAGCTGTTTACACAACCTAATCCCATCTGAGCCTTGTCGATGATCAGGTTGGTCAGGTCTGCTTTCTGTACTTCGGGCGAGTGACGCTGGTCTTTTTGTTCGCCATCATCCAGTGAACAGATGGTATAATGCAAAGCGGATGCAGAGAATGGAGCATCACCTACTACCTTCAGTCCGTTACCGCCGGCATTCAGTTGCTTCCACCAACGGATATCGGTCTTGGTTCCTGTTTCCTGCGGACGGATATAGGAGTAGAATTGTTCATCCACACTCTGGCGATAAATACCCAAGTCGGTGCTGTGGTTGCGGTCACTGTAGTTTTCTACCGGACCACGACCATAATATTCTACGGTTTCAAAACATTTAGGCATCTGCATTTGCATACCGAAGCGGAACATCGGAGATACTTTGGCATTCTTGTCGGCTGTCATCTTTTGGGTCACTTTGATGGCTCCTTCGTTGTTGATGACATAAGTCAGATATAATTTGGCGGAAACATTCTTCATGTCATATTCCGCATTCACTACTATCTGGTCATTTTCTGTCTTGGAATTCAAGGAAACCAGTTTCAATCCCGGGTTTTTCCATGCGGCATATCTGTTTTGCAGGCCGGCTCCCATATCATTGTCTGTCGGGGCACGCCAGAAGTTAGGGGTCAGGGCTGCGCCTTCTTTCAGCATTTCCGTTCCGTCCACTGCATATTTGCTTAAGTAACCGTTCTGTTTGTTGAACTCGGCTACGAAGTTATTGCCTTTTACGATCAGATAATGATATTGGTTGTCGATGATTTGCGGAACAACGGTGGCTACATTGGTCGTTTCCACGTTCTTCAAATCCATAGACGGTGCTTTGTAATCATTCAGTGTCAACTGATTCTTGGCGACGGTGAAACCTGCGGGCAGCAAACCTTCGCGGTTTTTCAGTTTGTAGAAAACGTTCAGCAACCATTCCTTGCAGGTGCAGGTCTTGCCGATATTCAACGTAATCTTGGCTGTTTCCTGAGGAGCGACTTTTAAATCATCCACGCGTCCGGTGCGGATTACTTTTCCATCTTTCAGTACTTGCCATTCCATATAGTAGGCGGACAGGTCACGGAAGAAGTTCTCATTGAACACATTTACTTCCCCTTTGCTTAAATCGGCGGGAGTAGTCCAGATATTCTGGTAAAAGTGACCTACTTCATACATGTGCGGATTAGGAACACGGTCGGGGCTGATCAAACCATTGTCACAGAAGTTGTTGTCAGAAGCGTCAAAACGGTTGAAATCTCCTCCGTAAGCATAGATCATCACGCCGTCTTTTCCTTTCCAGCGGCAGGACTGGTCAACGAAATCCCAGATAAATCCACCTTGCAGATTCGGATATTTACGGATCAAATCCCAATATTCTTTGAAACCACCCTGCGAGTTACCCATTGCATGGGCATATTCACACTGAATCAATGGTTTGGTAGCATCGGTACGTTGACCATATTTTTCCATGCCGTTATAATCATAGTACATCGGACAGAAGATATCGGTATGTTCTTTCTGGCGTGCTTGTTCATATTGGCAGGCACGGCTGGGGTCTTCTGCTTTGATCCATTTATAGCATTGTTCGAAGTTGGGGCCGTCACCGGCTTCATTACCCAATGACCAGAAGATGATGCTCGGATGGTTGAATCCGCGTTGTACATTGCGCTGGTTACGTTCCAGATGGGCTTTCTTATAAGAGGGGTTCTTGGCCAGCGTCTTGTCGCCGTAGCCCATACCGTGAGATTCTATATTGGCTTCGGCCACGACGTAAATACCATATTGGTCACATAAATCGTACCATAAGTTGTCATCCGGGTAGTGGCAGGTACGTACAGCGTTCAGGTTGAATTGCTTCATTATCTGGATATCCTGTAGCATACGTTCGGGAGATACTACATATCCTCCGTCCGGATCCATTTCGTGGCGGTCGGCCCCCTTGAACAGGACTGCCTTACCGTTAACCAAGATCTGGTCACCTTTCAATTCAATCTTGCGGAAACCTACTTTGACAGGAATCACTTCATTGCTGCCCTGCATGCTGGCACGCAAGGTATATAAATAAGGTGTTTCGGCACTCCACTTTTTGGGGTTTTCTACGTTCATCGTTATCAGACCGGATTTGTTGGCGGTAGCGGTTGCCACTTGCTTGCCTTGTGCATCTACCAGTTCCAAATCGACTTTACCACTGCCTTTCAAATCCAGATTGACAGCCAGGCTGCCGTTTTGGTAAGCTGCGTCCAAGTCGGGAGTTACACGGATATCTTGAATGCGTTTTTTGTTGCGGGCATATAGATAGCAGTCACGTCCCACGCCGCTATACCGGAAGAAATCCTGATCTTCCAGATAGGTACCGTCGCACCAGCGGAATACTTGGAAAGCGATCAGATTCTTCTGTCCTGCTTTCAGATACGGGGTCAGGTTAAATTCTGCTTCCAGTTTGCTGTCTTCACTGTAACCGACAAAACGTCCATTAACCCATAGATACATGTTGGAAGAAACAGCTCCGAAGTGAGCGTAGATTTCTTTTCCGTTCCAGTCTGCCGGAATCGTAATTTCCCGGCGATAGGATCCGACATGATTACCTTCAGTGGGCACGTAAGGCGGGTTGTTCTTGAACTGATTTCTCCAGGGATATCCGACATTAACATAGATAGGGTCTCCGTAGCCGTTCAATTCCCATACGGCAGGAACCTGCATGTTGTCCCAACCTTTGTCATTGAAACCTGTTTTCCAGAAATCGGTAGGACGTGCATCTGCATCTTTGACCCAGAAAAATTTCCAGGTACCATTGAGACTCATGTAATTGGCAGATTTTTCTTTAACGGCCTTGGTAGCAGCGTCTGTGTTTTCGTAAGCGAAAAAGTTGGCATGCATCGGTGCTCTGTTGATTGCATTGATTTCGGCATCCTGCCATTCTTTGAAGGTCTGAGCCTGACCGGTAAATATGCAGGAGCCTAGGATGCCTAATAAAAGTTGTTTTTTCATGTGTATAGGTATTATAGTTTAAAAGATAAATCTATTCTGTTACCCAGTTTCGATTATAGGGGATTGTTACTTTAGGGTTATAATGCATTTTTTCCTTATCCGGAATGGCCAGGATATATTTCTTTTTTCCGTGATTCGGAAGTGAAGAACTTCTTAGCCAGGGGTTCATGTTGCGTAACAGCGCATAATTAATGCCCTGTCCCTTTGCAAAGCGGGCCAAGTCATCGATACTTTCTTCGACTGTAATGTTCCGATAAGGAATAATCGGATAAAGGTCGCTGGATTTTAACCGGAATCCGAATTGTTTGGGATTGGTCAGCATCATTTTAGCTGCCAGAATGCGATATACATAGCGGGCTGTTTCTTCTACAAGCTGTAAGTCGAGTGCATTGTCCGCATATTGGTTGTCCATTTGTTTGGAGATACGTCCTTGTCCCGCATTATAGGAAGCTGCAACACTTTCCCAGTTGCCGAAGCGTGCATATGCCTGTTTGAGGTATTTGCAGGCAGCCTGTGTAGACTTTTCAACATGATAGCGTTCATCTACATGATTATTTACTTCCAGATTAAACTCACGGGCTGTTCCCGGCATGAACTGCCAGAGCCCG
>ENA-OOQG01000526-OOQG01000526.1-human-gut-metagenome-genome-assembly--contig:-NODE-526-length-13267-cov-29.814184_pt1 | contig 13267 bp, 7 predicted proteins | sample MGYA00241085_ERZ501155 | MGnify/ENA primary metagenome ERZ501155 (study PRJEB25962, sample SAMEA2042438) | human gut metagenome | biome: human gut; feature: human-associated habitat; material: faeces...
TTGTATGGATCGCTTTATAATTTAACCTTTCTCCATAATTAAACCCTTGTTTGTTGAGTTCATTGCGGATTATATTCATGTTATCAACAACTGGTCCAGTTCCAAAAAGTTCTGTAGAATCATGATAGTCTCCACCTATTGTTGTATGATGAAGTTCATGTAAGAAGGTCATGCCAAAACCAAGCGTATTGCCATCTACACCAACAGCACCTTTAACCATGTTACTGATTTGCTCAAAACTGAGACCTATTTGAGTTCCAGATGTAACAGTACGTTTAGCATGATAGGATACTTCTATCTCGGTTTTGTTGTCAATCATTTTTATCAAGAAATTCCTTGCAAGCAATTTTTTTAATTGTACTATCGTTTCTGTTTTATCCATTATTTGAAATTTTAGAAACTTGCCAATGTTATTTATGGCATTGGCAAGTTTTTGGTTAATGTAATCTATGTTCTTACAATTTATATAGGCTGAAATAATTGGAGAATACCATAGATAATAAGCCCTATACTTAAAATCCAACCGCTACAATGCATTATGTATGCGGTTGTAAAACGACGAGCATTCCAATACTTTTCTTGTTGATACATTTTCGGAAGTAGGAAACACCCAAAAAGCAAAGCATTAATTGGTATAGCCGATTTCACATATAATGCAATGAACCCAGATATAATTAGGATGAGTCCTTCCCCAAAAGAAATCTTATCTTTTAGAGAAAGGGGGAGTCTATTATAAATAGCTCTTAATTTTTGAGACACTAAATAGCCTCCCACTACAATTGAAATAACGCAAAAGAACATATCTTCAATCATCTGTTAATCTATTAGATTTTTTTTATAATATCCTCTTTTTCCATATCTATTTCATTTATGTAAATTCCATGCCACTCTGAAAATGAAGAGAGTGGTATGGAATTTTTTACTTCGTCTTTACTCCAATTCAATAACTCCTCATTCTCCGTCGGAAGATGAGCTTCCGCCAGACGTAGAGCCACCACTTGAAGAAGAGCCTGTTCCAGATGAAGAACCGCCACCGCTTGGTGTGCTGCTACTCCCCGAATCTACAGCCGAGCTACCCGAAGTAGAAGGAGCGGAAGCCTTTTGGTTAAGCACCTCACGCTTGTAATGGGTAATCTCGGTATTTGCATAATCAATGAAGGCGGTGTAATCCTTTTCGCCATAAACGAGTGCAAGGGCGTTTACCATCTTTACCAAAGCACGGTAAGCATCATCACTTGAAGTGCGAGCTGCTTTCAAAGCTCCAACTGTCACACCCATTTTCTCATTGGTACGCTGCAAGGTAAGCATTCTTACTCGTTCGTTAGCTTCTTTCAGATTTGTAACAAATGCTGTCAAGCCTAACTTTGCAACTTGTGCGGAATACTTGTCTTCAAGGTCTGTAATGAAATTAACCAAAAGACCAGTCTCCTTATCGAGTTGGCCAGCGGTGTTAATCTTGTAGTCCTTGATGTGCTGTGCGAGAACCTTTGCTGCCTGTGCCATGTCAGCGATAGGCATAGCAAGGAATGCTTCAACGGCTTTCTTGTAACCAGCATAGAGAGCGTCACGATCGTTGTCCGCCTTGGCAATATCATCAGTCAAGAGACTTTTCTGTGAAATTTTCAAGGCTTCGTCTTCTGCTGCAACGGCAACCTTGAAATTACTGACGAGTTCTGAAGCTTTGCCCTTGACGGCTGTATCGGCTTCTGCACGTGCAAGAATGTTACTTACAAACGTGAAATGCGCACCGTTATTCATGCGCTGAATGTTGATGTCGTAAATCTCTTTCATGATGTTAAGGATTTAAATTTGACAAATCGTTTTGTGCATCGTTGGATTTCTCCAGTTGCGATTGCTAAGATATAAAAATAAACGAGAAAACCGCAACCTTATTGCAAAAAAATGACAGCAGGATGATAAAAAGATGGTTTTTGCCCGTAAAAATAGCTTTTGATTCTGATTTCTTGTAATTCTTAACACAAAAAGTTGAAAGAAACAGCAATCAACAGATGTTTTCACATTTTGTGGACAGAAGAAACTTGAATCAAAACTACTAACGGCTTTTAAAAGTAACCATTGATTGCAATCAGCAGCCCCAATGACACATAAAAATAGGTCTTGACTGCAATCAATGGCTTTAACGAACCTAAAAGTGCCTGTTGATTACAATCTACACCTTCAACGAACATCGAAAGCAGAATTATTTTCTAATCAATACCTCCACCAAGCCCCAAAATGGCTATTGATTGTAATCAACACTTCCTTTTTGTTCTTGATAAAATAAATAAAATAGCGACATAAAGCTATCTATTGCTAATTGCCGCTATTTTCTAATTTCAGATTTTCACCTTTGAAAAATGCTGATGTTTATTGCGAATATCAGCATTAGCAATAACCTCTACATTGTCAGTATTCTTTTCCTCTTCTTTGCATTCTTTCTCGGTCGGCGGTGTCAATTCTAACTGTATTTTCCTGTCCAACGCCGCCAGTTCCGCTTTCAGACCTTTCAGTTCTTCCTCTTTCTTCCAAGTCTTGCCAGCTATCTCTTCCAGTTGCGGTATTTCCTTTTCCAAAGCCTTGCATCTTGAATCATACTGCTCAATGTAGCTTGGTATCTTCTGTAAGGCATTCAGAAAGTTGTTTGCCGCTGCTATCGGGTCCGACTTGGCAATGTGACCGTAGTTGTACTGGTACTTGTAATTGCCCTCGACAAAAAAGCGGTTGTCAACAAATGGAAGACCATTCTCGAAACTTGTCTTGCTGACAATCTTGACAGGGAATCCGTAGATTTCTCCAATCCGCTTGTATTGTCCGCCAGTTGTCTCTTTCTCCGCCAACATTTGCAGATGCTTTCCTATAACCTCTAAGTTCGTGGACTCCACACCATCAAGAGTGATGAGGTTGAGGATGTTGCCGTCCTTGTCTTTCCTGGCTTTGCCAATAAACTTGCCGTAGTCCTCGGTCATTCCCTTGAGAGAGGCTTTGTTGTTGCCCAGCTCTGCCGTCTTTGACTGCAATTTTGTTTCTGAGTCACGCTTGCCCTTGTTAAACGATTTGCGCTCACCCTCCAGAGAAGCAATCTTCTTCTCCAGCTTCGCCTTGTCAAGCAAGTCGGTATTTCCGGAGAGAATAGCCATATACTCGGAAAAATTCATGCCCGATTTCTCGTCCATCGCTCCCTCGTCAATGGTTCTCGCCCCCAAGGCTCCGCTTTTCAACTGCGAGATAAAAGTCTGCTTGCAGTGCAGGAGGTTAAACTTGTACGAGTCAAGCGACTTTTCCACCGCATAGATGATGACATCCACCTTGTTGTCGGCATAGATTTTGGCAATCTCGTTGCCGGCACGCACACCTCGACCGTCACGCTGTGCCAAGTCTGACGGTCGCCACGGTGTATCCAAATGATGGATAGCCACACACCGTTTTTGTGCATTTACGCCTGTACCTAACATAGATGTGGAGCCGAACAATACTCGTACCGAACCCTCGTTCATGGCTGCTATCACCGCCTTTCTTGCCTTCTCGTTCTTGCATTCCTGAATGAAGCGAATCTCTGACGAGGGTATTCCATAATCCTCTATCAGCTTGCGCTTGATTTCAGAATACACGTTCCATTCGCCCGGTCGGTATGTTCCCAAGTCTGAGAATACGAACTGCGTCCCCTTGTGATTGTCATAGCGTTTGTAATAGTCCGCTATTATCTTGGCACAATGGCTCGCCTTGTTGTCTGGATGGTCCTCACAAGTCGGGTTTATCATGCGCATGTCGAGAGCCATCTTTCGGGCATAGTCTGTGGCTATGAGCATCTTTGCCTTCTCTTCCGTTTCTGACAGTGGAAGTCTGCCGAGGATGGTAGCATCGCCCGTCTTGGCAAACTCCATCAGCTTTTGGATGAAGTCCTTCTGCTCGGGTGTCGGTGGTATGTTATGAAGGATCTCGTTCTTCTGTGGTCTGTCCACACCAACCGCCTCCGCCGTACGATAGTCGGTTATCTCGTTGTAGAAGGCAGCAAGCTCCGGTACCTTGATGAAGTATCGGAAACGCTCTTTCTGTACGATGTTGTTGGTGACGTTAAACTCGAAGTCGGTAGTCTTCTTGGCGAAGATTGCCGCCCACGCATCGAAACAGCGGATGTCCTGACGCTCCAGTTCATTGGGACGCAGATACTTGAAGAGCAGATACAACTCAGTCAGTGAGTTACTGATAGTTGTTCCCGACAGGAATGTCGCTCCCAGATCTCTGCCTGTCCGCTCCTGTATGGTACGGATAGCAAAGAGCATGTTGAGTGCCTTCTGGCTTCCCTCGCTGTTGCCGAGTCCTGCCACACGGTCGTGACGGGTGTTGAACATAAGGTTCTTGAACTGGTGGCTCTCGTCCACAAACAAGTGGTCGATGCCCATCATGCGGAAGTCCACCACATCATCGGTACGTTGCTCGATGCTGTAGGCTATCTTCTGCAACTTCACCTCCAGATTCTGCTTTCGCTTTTCCAAGCCTTTGAGCATTCCCCTCGACACGTCTTTGCCCTGCGTGCGTATTACCTCCAAGTTTTCCTCCACAGTATCAAGCTCAGCCTGCAATATCTGCCGCTGGAGTTCTGGCGATTGCGGTATCTTCCCGAACTGGTCATGCGACATGATTACGCAGTCATAGTCATTGTTCTTGATGTTGTTGAAGAAACTGACACGGTTCTTGGTGGAAAAGTCCTTCTCCGAGGCATAGAGTATCCTCGCATGGGGATAAGCTGTCTGATAGGTGGCAGCTATCTCCGCAACATTGGCTTTCAGCCCGATAATCATCGGCTTGTGAGCCATACCGAGACGTTTCATCTCATGCGCAGCCATGCACATGATGAGGGTTTTGCCAGTTCCCACCTCGTGGTCACATATCCCGCCGCCGTTCTGCAAAAGCATCCATACACAGTCCTTCTGACTTGGGTACACACTCTTGACACCATACTTTCCGCCAAGGGCTTTCAAGTCCAAGCCGGGGAAGGTCTGGTGAGAACCGTCATACTTCGGACGCACGAAGCAGTTGAACTTCCGGTTGTACATCGTGGTCAAGCGTTCCTTAAAGGAGTCTGACTGCTCCTCCAGCCATTCAGAGAACCCGTTGCGGATTTCGTCAATCTTGGCATTGGCAAGCTGTATGCCCTCGCTGTCACGCACCTTGATGTCGTTGCCGTGTTCATCCTCACCGATGCTCTTCATCATGTCGGGACAAGTGTTGTGCAGGGCATGTTTCAGAAGACTCATGCCGTCATAGTGGCGGTAATATCCCTTCACCATATACTCATCCGTGATGGCCATGGTCTTCATACTGCATTTTGCCGAATATTCGTCCATGCTGTCGGAATAGACGATGCTGACCTGTGTATTGAAGAGGTGGCTCATGTAAGCGGAATACACACCTGTAGGTATCCAACGTTCACCGAAGTTGAAGTCCAGGTCCTCAAAGGCTATCGGTTCGGGAATGCTTGCCTTCAAGGCATCCAACGACTCTCTCACGATTGCATGGTCGGGATTTTCCTTCAGCCATTCTTCTATACGCTCCGCTTTCTCTATGACATTGCCGGCAATGAAGCGGTCGGCTATCTCGTAGCCGTCTATGAGCGGATTGTAATAGATACGTCCTTTAAGCGCTTCCGTCAGTTCCTGTTCCGGCATATCCGATAATTCAGTCATATACGGCAAGTCGATACGGCCGAACTTGTTGAGCGAGGCAGTGAGCGCTTCCTCTGGAGAATCCACATGACTGACCTCGTCAAGCGAAAAAGAGACCGGGTGGTCGAAGATGTCTGACTTTGTGAACTGTCCGTTTTCTACCCGTTCCAACGACAGCATGTCGCGCCCTGAGGCATCCATGAGGATGAACTTCACGTTCTGCTTGGCATTGAGGTTGCCGAAGCGGATGAAGAAAGCGTCATAATAGACATTCAGACTCTCACGCATCTGCTTGTTTTCCGTCTGTTCTTCCGCTTCATAGGTGTAAAGTTTCTGATAGGCATCACGGAGGGCGATATACAGGACAGCCTTTTCTTTCTGCTCCATATTCAGATCCAACGGCATGAAGGTAGCACCATACTTGGTAAGGTCTTTCAATACACCGATGTTTCTGGCAGAGTCGAGCACCATAGAACCCTCACGATGAAAACTTTCCAGTTTCTCATCAAATGGACGGGGCTTCATAACATCCTCTTTCTTCCTTGCCTGCTCTTCCCGCTTTCTTTCTTGCTCTTTTTGTTGTTCCCGCTCATGATTTGTTTCTTTCAATGTGCTCTGAGTCTTGGAATCTTCTTTTGCCTCATTCCCTTTCGAATGTCCATGCCCGATTTGAGCTTTGAGAACTTCTATCGGTTCCATCGGAGGTTTGAACTTCGGATCAAGCGTATCTTCAACGCCCAAAGCCTTGAGTTGTTCCTGACGGTGCAGTTCCGCCTTTTGGCGCAGCAGCACCCTGTCTTCGGGAGCCATGGTCATCATCATCTCGTAAAAGCCGTTGATTGGCGGATTCTCTTCCCAAGAGATGCTTGCGTATGGTTCATCACCAGGCAGGATTGGTTTTGCCTCTTGTGCAGTTTTGTTTCCCTGCGTCGTCTCGTATCCCGGTGCCACCTCGTTTTCTCGTGCCACCTCTTGCCCCTTTACCATCACGTGCTCCAGTTGCGTTTCGTGCATATGTACTGTCTCATTTCCCCTTGCCATTATCTGCTCCAGTTCAACTGCGTCCCTTGGTGCCGTTTTGTGTTCCAGTTCCACCTCGTCCCTTGTTACCGTCTTGCGTTTCTGTGCCGTCTCATGCCCCTTTGCTTCTGCCAACAAAGGCTTTGCTTCTTTTTCCACTGGTTTTGTCACAACTTCAAAAGTTGGATTGACATTTTTTACCAGCGGGCTTGCTTTCTTTCTAGGCATTTTCTTGGCGGCAGCACTCCCTGTGGCGGCTGCACCCACAGAGGCTGCTGTTTTCTTCTTCGTCGCATGACCCTTTAGGCGGTTATCTTCTTCCATGCCCCAAAGGTCAAACAGCGTCATTTGAACTGGCGGCTGATGATGTGATTGCTCTGTTGACGGTACTGATTCACTGTACCTCGGTTTTGGTTGCCCTTGTTCTAGCCCTGGTTCTGGTTGCTCTGGTTTTGAATGCCCCAGTTTTGTTTGCCCCGATTGCGATTGCTCCTGCCCCCGTTCCACCTCATTCCATGAGGTGGTATGCCCTGTAGCCAGTGCTGGTTCACTGTGCTCCATTTCTATTTGCCCTTGTTCTGCCCCCAGTTTTGTTTGCTCCGGTGCTGCTTCTATTTGCCCCAGTTCTGGCTCCATTTCTGGTTGCCCCAATTCAGGTTGCCCCAGTTTTGTTTGCCCCACCTCCGGCCACCGTTCCCCCTTATTCCATAAGGGGTTTTGCTCTGTAGCCGGTGCAGATTCTCTGTACCTAGGTGCAGGTTGCCCCTGTTTCTGCCCCCGTTCCACCTTATTCAATAAGGCGGTTTGCTCTTCCCCCAAATATCTGCTCAAATGAAAATTTCTTCCGAAATCTTCATTGAGCATTTTTCTTAATTCCTCTGCAATGCCTTCCACACCATCCTCATGCGTGTATATCATTGCAGGTTTGCCGAATGGGTCAGTATCCAACTTTGCTGTTGTATGGATAATGCGTTCCGGATGCTCCAGAAAGTAGTTGTTTGTCGGAATGCGGTTCTCGTCATTATAGACAGTGTCAAGCAGGTTGTCGTCTCCTCGCAGCGACTCCTTTTGGCTGTTTTTCTGCAGGATGATGAGGTCACTGCCCACTTCCGTATTGGCATTTTCCGTGAACAGGTTGTTGGGAAGACGAATCGCTGACACGAGATCAGCATGATAGAGCATCATAAAACGCGCGGCACTGTTGTTTTTGGCATTCAATACGCCTTGTGAGGTGATGAAGGCAACCAACCCACCATCCCTTACCGTATCAAGAGCCTTGACAAAGAAGTAGTTGTGTATGCGTCTGGTGACAAGTGCCCTCATGCCTTTCATGGCTGTATAGGACGGATCAAACACGGCAACATCGCCAAAAGGAATATTTGAGATGGCGAGGTCGAAGTAGTCATTGAAAGGCTTTTCTATCTTCTCGAATCCCTCTATGCGCACTTTCTGCTCCGGGTGCAGATGGCGGAGTATCTTTCCCGTAAGCAGGTCTTTTTCAAATGCCATAATGTCTGCCTTGGGATTGTTATCCAAGACGGAATCGACAAAGGCACCGATGCCTGCCGAGGGTTCAAGCACCTTTTCGGGGATAATCTGATGCTCTTTCAACACATCCGTCAGAGCCTCCGTAACGGCTGACGGCGTGTAGAATGCCGTGAGGACAGACTGTTTCAGACTGTCCATCAACTGTTTGTACTCGCTTTCATTCTTGCTGTTTTCACGGATAAGTCTATGCAGCTCCACTGTTGGAGCAAACAATTCAAGGTCTGACTTTGCCCAATGGACGGCATCCGCCAGTTCCCTGGCAGGGTTCAGGATGCACTTCAATCCCCCAAATCCGCAGTAGCGCTCCAGAAGGAGACGCTCACGGGCGGTCGGCGTGCGCTGTTCCCTGTCAAGGATGAATGCCGTCTCTATCGCCTTGATGTTGTCGTTCAGACGTTGTTTTCTATTGTACGCCATTTGACTCAATAAAAAGGGCTACGGCTCCAGTCAACTCTGTATAGAGCTGGTCATAGTCCGGTGACTGGGCAAAATCGTCATCGGTGAGGTCGTAAATGGAATACACGTTGTCAACCAGAGGCAGGAGGTGCATGACAAACGCTTCCTGATCTTCTACTGCTACCTCCAGGGGAAACTCACGGTCAACAACATCGTACAGGATACTGTACTTGGAAAAGCGGAGACCTTTCAGCAATGCTGACATGGCAAGCTCTTGTGCCGCATCGGCAAAGAGGGCATCACGCCGTGCCTGCTCATATACCTCTGCGGCATGGTCTGCACGTTCGCGGATAAAGTCCGCATCGCTGGCTTGTGGAAAACGGTTCTCTCTGAGGTGGTTCAAGAGGTACAGTCCGTAATAGGACAGCTCTGTCTGTGCCTGTTTCTTTCTGTTCATTTGTCAGTTGAATGGATTAAGTGGTGAATAATAAACCGTGGATGGCGGTTGGTGTTTGTGTGAAAGCAAGAAAAGGCACTCGGTATCCCTCCGAGTGCCGCCACTTAATCCACAGTAAATAAAAGCATCCAATAAAGATAGTGCAAGGCGAACGCAATAAAGCTTGCTTTAATTGCTGAGCCGAAGCCTATCTTCGCAGTGAAACTGCAAAGACACCATTTATGAACCATGTTTCGGTGGCAAAGGTACAAACTATTTCTTGTATCTCTTCACATTTCCTCGCTTTTCTGCTGTTTTGCGCTCTGCAAAGACGAATTTCGTGTTGAAGTCCTCGTCAAAGGCAATGGCTGCGGAGAATGATTTGCCTTGCTTACTGATAAAACCATTGAGCGTTCTGGTCTTGCCCTTGGTGAGCAAGTCGGTTATGTCGGCATCAGTGAGCAACTTTCCTGCTACCTGCTTGAACACTGGCATACCGCACTCCTTGTTGCTGCATCTTACTACCTTTCCGAAGAACTGCATGGTACCTTGCTTGCATTTAGGACACTGGCAGCCGGAATCCTTGTGGCAGAAAAGTCTGTCACAACCTAACAATTCCGCAGTGATTTCACGGGTATAGCCTTCGATACTATGGGTGAACCCGTCTGCACTTGCTTCACCTCGTTCAATCTTGGCAAGTTCCGCCTCCCATTTGCCCGTCATCTCCACATTGGCAATCGCCATGTTCTTCACCACGGAATGCAGGGCGAGTCCTTTTTCCGTCGGCACGAGTTTCTTCTGCTGGCGCACCATATACTCTCGTTTGAGCAGGGTTTCGATGATGGCGGCACGTGTGGCAGGTGTGCCAATACCGCTGTCCTTCATTGCCTGACGCATCGTATCATCTTCTATCTCTTTGCCTGCGGTCTCCATTGCTGCAAGCAATGTGGATTCCGTATGCAATGGCTTTGGTTTGGTCTTGCCCTCCGTGATGGTGCAGCCAGAAAGAGTGATATGCTGTCCTTCTTGCCAGTTGGGAATGACTTGCTCCTTGACCTCATTGTCGGTTGCGTCTGCATCCTTGTCCTGCCTGTTGTTCTTTTCCTTGAGCGACAACGTTCGCCAGCCAGTCTGTCGGATGATGGAGCCACTGATGCCAAACTCAACTTCATGATCCACTTGCGCCGATACTGATGTGATGTCCTTGATGCAGTCTGCCGAGAACGCTTCAATCATCCGGCACAATATCATGTTATAAACGGTTTTCTCGTCCTTGAAAAGACCAATGGCTGCATTTTCTGTGATGAGCAGGGCATGGTGGTCGGTCACTTTGGCGGCATTCACGCTGTTCTTGCTGTAGTCCTCACTGCCAGGCAAGAGTTTCACTTTCTCTCCATATTCCGAATGATTCTCCAGATTCTTGAAGAGTTTGGGAAGGGTGGCAAATACATCATCCGAGATATAGCGGCTTGATGTTCTTGGATAGGTGATGAACTTTGCCTCGTAGAGTTTCTGGGCGATGGAGAGTGTATGCTCTGCCGTGAAGCCATGCAAGGAGTTGGCTTCTTTCTGCAAGGTGGTAAGGTCGTAAAGGAGTGGTGCCTTCTCCACCTTTCGCTTGGTTGCGACCTTTGTGATGATGGCAGAACCGGTTTCTTTCACCTTATTATATATATCGGTTGCGGTGCCTTTGTCTGCCCATTGGTTGGCAGATGTGAACTTCAGTATATTGCCACTGACTGCATCAACCACACCGAAGTGTACCTGCCAGAACGGTTTCGATTCGAAACGCTTGTTCTCCCAATAGCGTTCGCACACCATGCCAAGGGTCGGAGTCTGCACACGACCTACAGAATAGGTGCCACGTCCTGCAGCTATCGTCAGGGCTTGTGTGCCGTTGATGCCGACGAGCCAGTCTGCCTCACTTCGTGCCTTGGCTGCATGATAGAGATTGTCATACTCCTTGCCATCCCTGAGGTTTAGAAGTCCCTCACGGATGGCGGTGTCCGTAAGCGAACTGATCCAGAGACGGTCGAAAGGTTTCCTGCAACCGAGATACGCATAGAGGTATCGGAAAATCAATTCTCCCTCACGTCCGGCATCGGTTGCCACGATGATGCGCTCACTGCTGTCAAACAGCTTGCCGATTATCTTGATCTGGGTAAGCACACCTGCATCTGGTTTGTAGCCGTTCTCAGTCTTGACTTGTCGGGGAACAAGAACGAACGGGTCGGGAATCACAGGCAGATTCTCTGCATGGAATCCCTTCATGCCGTAAGTTTCCGGCATGGCTGGCTGCACTAAATGTCCGAATGCCCATGTCACATAATAGCCATTGCCCTGCATATAGCCTTCCTCACGCTTGTCAGCTCCTACAATGTGGGCGATTTCCTTGGCTACGCTTGGTTTCTCTGCGATGATTGTCTTCATTGTCTGTTGTTTTTGTGACATCCGCAACCGTGGGATAGACGGTCGCAGATGTCGGTTGTTATGATGGATGATTAACTCTGTGGATCAAGTGGCGGCAACTACATCTTCACGCTTCTTGCCTTTCTCTTTGGCTTCTGTTCCTCTGCATTCTGTTCCTTCTGCTGCTTTTCGTTCTTTGGCGCAGACTGTCCCGGACTCAGCGGATCCTTGGTGTGCTTGGTCGCCTCATGGGTCTTGCCCTGCTCGTTGACGGCGACTTGTACCTTGTTCTCATTGGTAGGAATCTGTTCCTTCGCCTGTTTGAGGTCTGGATTGTTGCGGTAGGAACGTGGCTGCATCTTGTCGAAATCGAACTTCACATAGGCGGTATAGGTACCGCTGCCGTTCTTGTTCGGCACTTCCTTGATCTCGATGGTCTTGCCTGCCACATAGTCGTCCTTCTGCTGCTCGGTCAGTTCCTTCTTGAAATAGGTGTTGAGTCGGCGGATGGTCCCATCCTCATTGAGCCAGTGGTTGGGATCTTGCTGCTTCTTCTGACCGCCCGCATCACCTTCTGCCTTCTGCTCCTGCTTGTCAGCGGTCTGCTTCTTGTCTCCATTCTGTTTCTGACCTTGCGCCTGTCTTGTGCTGCCAGGCACGAACTCCACGCCACGCTGTTCTACATTCACCTGCAGCAGCGGTGTAAACTTGCGCCCGTTGGCAAGCTCAATCTCCTTGCGAAGCGGAATACCTGAGTAGAGCACCCTCTTGTCGTCCTTGGTAATAGGTGTCTTGCCGATGATATCGGGTATGCGCACCTTGTTGGTCGGGATGTCAACAATCTCATTGGTGAGACGGTCGATACTGATGAAATGAGGACGCAGCTCACCTGTATTCTTGTCGGGGAAATCCACAACCTTTCCGAGGTTGCCGTTCTGCAACAGGTTCTTCTTGTCCTCTGGAGTGAAGGTATAGCCTTTGTAAGCGACATCGAGTTTAGGCTCGTTGCGCACGAAATGCGGCACGAGTTGCAACTGGTCGTTATCGTCCTTGCGGAATGACAGACGGGCCTGTATCTCTATCTGTTCACCGCCGAAGGTCGGCTTCACAATCACAAGCCCCGTCTTGCCGTAGTTGAGCAGGGCTTTCATATCCTTCTCATTCATATTGTTGAAGTCTATGCCATATTTGGCACCAAGTTCCTGCAAGTTCACATCGTTACCACTAATGAGGTTCTGCTTTGCATCCGAAGCGGTCTGCGACTTCTGCCCGGTTGCGGTCTGTTCTGGTTTCTGTTCCATGTCGTTCTTTTTTTCGTTGGTTTGTTCAGATGATACATTCTCTTTTTCTGTGTTAGCTTGCTTCTTGGACGCATCGTCCGATGATGCGGTTTCTTTCGCCTGACCTTCCGATTGCTTTGCCTCTTTCTCATAATTGGAGGTGTCAACCTTGTGGGCGGAAAGAATCTCCTTGTTAGCCTCCGGATCTTTCAGCAACTCCTTCATCACGCCAAGCAGGTTTTCCACCTGGTCTGCCGCTATGCGGTAGAATCCGAATCGGCTTGGCTCCTTGCACTGGCGGAAGAAGTTTCTAAAGAAACTGTCCATCAAGTCACTGTTGCGGTCAAAACGCAGGAAGTCGGACGTGTTCTCCGCCTTGGCGGGCGCTCGCTTTGGTGTGCCGTCTCTGCTGAGTCCGGCGACGACGCTGATCTCGCCCGTCTTTTCGTCACGGACTACCAGCACGTCCTGTTCATCACTCTTTTTCTTTTGTACCATAATTGTAAATTTTTAAT
>ENA-OOQG01000562-OOQG01000562.1-human-gut-metagenome-genome-assembly--contig:-NODE-562-length-12678-cov-2.048641_pt1 | contig 12678 bp, 8 predicted proteins | sample MGYA00241085_ERZ501155 | MGnify/ENA primary metagenome ERZ501155 (study PRJEB25962, sample SAMEA2042438) | human gut metagenome | biome: human gut; feature: human-associated habitat; material: faeces...
GTTTTTGCGGCAGCCTTTTGTACTCAGTGGGAAAGGACGGGATGATATGGATGCTCCAAAATGGTACAGACATTTGAAAACCATAAACAGACATAAGAGAATGGTCATGCATAACTGCTTTAAGTGCGGATTATACTGGCAGGGGCTTGTGCACGATCTGTCAAAGTATTCGTGGACTGAGTTCTCAGTCGGGGCAAAGTATTATCAGGGAACAAGAAGCCCGAATGATGCGGAGCGCGAGAGCAAGGGATATTCAAGCGCATGGCTGCACCACAAGGGAAGAAACAAGCACCATCTGGAATACTGGGTAGATTACAGTGTTGACAGGAACTGTGTGGAGCTGGTGGGAATGCGCATGCCGGAGAAGTACGTTGTGGAGATGTTCTGCGACAGGGTGGCTGCCAGCAAGAATTATAATGGTGATAAGTATACGGATTCATTTCCGCTTGAGTATTATCTGAGGGGCAGATCCAGACATCATCTGCACCCTGAATCTGCGGATCTGCTGGAGGACATGCTAACGACTCTGGCTGAGAAGGGCGAAGATTATACATTTGACTATATAAGGCGGGAGATACTGCATAACAAATAAGGAGGAGACATATGGAGTTTACACATCTGCATGTGCATACAGGCTACAGTCTGCTGGACGGTGCGGCGAAGATAGACGGACTTGTGCGCAGGGCAAAGGAACTGGGATATGATTCCCTCGCAATAACGGATCACGGCGTCATGTACGGTGTTATAGAGTTCTATGAGACTTGTCTCAGAGAGGGGATAAAACCTATTCTCGGATGTGAGGTGTATGTCAGTCCGGGATCACGATTTGACAGGGAAGTTGGAAAGGGTGATGACAGATATTATCACCTCGTCCTTCTGGCGGAGAATGATCTGGGATATCACAATCTGTCCAAGATCGTGACCAGAGGATTTACCGAGGGCTTTTACTATAAGCCGAGGGTCGATATGGAGGTGCTGGAGAAGTACCATGAGGGAATTATAGCGCTCAGCGCCTGTCTTGCCGGTGAGGTTGCGACAAAGCTCAGAAAGGGCGACTATGACGGTGCGAAGGAGACTGCGATAAGATACAGGAATATATTTGGCGAGGAAAACTATTTTCTGGAGATGCAGGATCACGGAATACCTGAGCAGGCAACTGTGAATGCGGGGATCATGCGTCTGTCAAAGGAACTGGGTATCCCTATGGTCGTGACAAATGATTCGCACTACATCTATGCCGAGGACTGGGAGGCACATGATGTTCTCCTGTGTATACAGACTAACCATAAGGTTCAGGACGAGAACAGAATGCGCTATGAGGGAGGTCAGTTCTACCTCAAATCAAAGGAGGAGATGGCTGAGCTGTTCCCATATGCCCTGGAGGCTCTGGAGAATACACATAAGATCGCAGAGCGGTGTAATGTGAATATCGTATTTGGCGAGCAGAAGGTTCCGAGATTCGATGTGCCGGAGGGATATACCGCGGAGGAATATCTGGATCATCTGGTATATGAGGGTATGGAGAAAAAGTACGGACTTACATATGAGGAGTCCGGTAAGATGGCCGAGGGAACCCACGGCTACGAGGTCAGACAGAGAATAGATTATGAGCTGTCTGTCATAAAGAGCATGGGATTTGTGGATTATTTCCTGATAGTGTGGGATTTCATTCATTTTGCAAAATCGCAGGGAATCGCAGTTGGACCTGGAAGAGGTTCGGCGGTTGGCAGTGTGGTTGCTTACTGTCTGGATATAACGACAATTGAGCCTTTGCAGTACAACCTTCTCTTCGAGAGATTCCTGAACCCGGAGCGAGTATCCATGCCGGATATTGATATAGATTTCTGTTATATCAGACGTCAGGAGGTTATCGACTACTGTGTAAGGAAATATGGCGAGGAGTGCGTGACACAGATAATAGCATATCAGACCATGGGCGCAAGAAACGTCATAAGAGACGTTGGAAGAGCCATGGATCTCCCGTATGCGGTGTGTGATTCCCTTGCAAAGGCAATACCTGCAGAGAAGGATATGACTATAGATATAGCACTCAAGACGAGCAAGGATTTCAGGGATATGTACGAGGGCTCGGACGAGATCAAGAAGCTTGTGGATATAGCCAGAAAGCTTGAGGGACTCCCTAGAAATGCAGGAATGCATGCGGCGGGAGTGGTTATAGGCCGTGAAGCCATAGAGGAGTACGCGCCTTTGTCAGTCGGAGCCGAGGGCGCGGTGGTAACCCAGTTTGAGAAGAACACGGTGGAGCATCTGGGAATGCTCAAGATGGACTTCCTGGGACTCCGTACGGCGACTGTTGTGCAGGATACAGTCAAGCTGGTCAAGCAGACAACAGGCAAGGATATAGACATAGACAATATAGATTACGATGATCCGAATATACTTGGACTCATGGGACAGGGAAAGACCGAGGGTATGTTCCAGCTCGAAAGTGAGGGCATGAGAAACTTCATGATGAAGCTGAAGCCGCAGAGTCTGGACGATGTAATTGCCGGTGTTGCTCTGTTTAGACCGGGTCCTATGCAGTTCATAGACGACTACATCAGGGGCAAGGAGAACCGTGAGCTGGTTCACTATGATACCCCTGAGCTTGAGGAGATACTTGAGCCGACTTACGGATGTATCATTTACCAGGAGCAGGTAATGCAGATCGTTATGAAGCTGGCGGGCTATACGCTGGGAAGAAGTGACCTTGTGCGCCGAGCCATGGCGAAGAAGAAGCCTGAGGAGATGGAGAAGGAGCGTCATAACTTTGTGTACGGCAACAAGGAGCTCAATGTTCCGGGATGTGTGGCAAATGGAATCTCGGAGACCGTGGCAAATAAGATATTTGACGAGATGATGAAGTTCGCGGAGTACGCATTTAACAAGTCCCACTCCGTGGCATATGCGGTACTTGCGGCGCAGACAGCGTACCTGAAGTATTACTATCCGGTGGAGTTCATGGCTGCGCTGATGTCATCGGTAATTGACAACAATGGCAAGGTTGCAAAGTATATAAGCGTGTGCAAGCAGATGGGTGTTGAGGTGCTCCCTCCGGATATAAATGAGGGAGTGGCAAAGTTCTCCATAAGCAACGGCAAGATAAGATACGGCCTCTCCGGTATCAAGAGTGTCGGAGGCGCTGTTGTCGACAGGATAGAGGCGGAGAGAACCAAGAATGGACCGTTTAAGGATCTCAGGAATTTCCTCACAAGGATGCCTTCAAAGGATACAAATAAGAAAACTGTGGAAGCTCTGATACTCAGCGGTGCATTTGATGATATGGGGGCAAACAGAAAGCAGATGATGATGGCTCTTCCGGCCATAGCGGAGGAAGCAGCAAGGGAGAGAAAGAGCAGGGAGTCCGGGCAGATGTCTCTGTTTGACCTGATGGGAGACGATTTTGTGCAGAGCAATCTTGTACCTTACCCTGATGTGGAGGAGTATTCGGATCAGGAGAAGCTGGCGCTTGAGAAGTCTGTGCTCGGAGTGTATATATCGGGACATCCGCTTGGCAAATATATCGAGCTTATGCAGAGAACATGCACGGCTCAGGCGACGGATTTCGTGGTGGACACCGAGGATGACGATGAGATGAGCCGGGATCAGGGTGACGGAGATGGACAGAAGCTTCAGGACAATGCAATGTATGTCATCGGCGGACTCATATCAAGGGTGACGGTGAAGCTCACCAAGAACAATCAGAATATGGCGTATGTGACGATAGAGGATCTGGTCGGACAGGTCGAGGTTATAGTATTCCCGAGGGATTTCGAGAAGTTCAGGGACAGACTTCTGGTGGATTCCAGAGTGTTTGTCAGGGGCAGGGCGAATCTCGGTGAGAAGGAAAACAAGCTCATATTGTCGGATATGATAAGCTTTGAGGAGGCAGAAGGTGGCAAGAGCTTTCAGTCGGGGAAGCCATGGAACAACAGACAGAAGCCTGTTCAGAGCAACAGCCAGCTCTGGGTATTGTTCGATGATGTGGACGAATACATGAAGAACGAGTCTGCATTTATGTCGATCCTTGAGGAGTACAAGGGCACATGTCCGGTGTACGTGCAGCTCAAGAAGTCCAGACAGGCGAAGAATATGGGCCGGGGATTCTGTGTGGATGAGAATTCCGGCGTGGTGTACGCGCTCCAGATGGAATACGGCAAAGACAGGGTATTGCTCAGAAAAGTGTGACAGAAATACCGCAAAAGGAGAAAAAAGTGGAAGTAATTACAGCAAACAGTAATCCGAGGATAAAAGAACTTAATAAGCTGAACAAGGATGCAAAGCTCAGAAAGGACAGAGACGTGTTCGTGGTCGAGGGGATACGCATGTTCAGGGAGCTTCCGCTTCAGAATGTTCAGGAGGTGTATCTGTCGGAGAGTGCGCTTAAGGAATACAGGGATGAATTCAAGAGCATGGGTGTGCTTGATGGCAGGAATACCTGGATACTCAGCGACGGAGTGTTCGCAGGGGTGTCACAGACCAAGACTCCACAGGGGTGTATGGCTGTGGTGAAATGCATGCATTATCAGCTTGATTCCGTGCTCGGCAGGAATGACAGAGAGACATTTCTTGTGCTGGATACGCTCCAGGATCCCGGAAATATGGGAACTATATTCAGAAGCGCCGAGGCAGCAGGTGTGACCGCCGTGCTTATAGGAAAAGGTTCTTGCGATCCGTACAATCCGAAGGTAGTCAGATCGACGATGGGTGCCATATTCAGGGTGCCATTTGTCATGTGCGATGACCTGCCCGGGACCGTGGAGGAGCTGAGACGGGCAGGCGTTGTGGTGTACGGAGCACATCTGGACGGCGACGATCTCTACGACATAGGATTCCCGGACAGGGTGGCGTTCCTCATAGGAAATGAGGGAAATGGCCTGACGGATGAGGTGGCGTGCAGAGCCGACAGACTTCTCAGGATTCCGATGGAGGGCAAAGTCGAATCGCTGAACGCTGCAATATCGGCGACTCTTTTGTCGTATGAGGTAATGAGACAGCGAAAGAGAGACCGACAAAACTAGATTAAACAAGACAGCATATTTTTGTACTGCGTGGCATAACTTTTAAAGTATGCAAAAGTTTGTTATAACGGAGGGAGAAAATATGACTGAAAAAACATTAAACAACAATCAGGTAGTGGTGGCAGGAGAGATAGCATCAGAGTTCGTGTTCAGCCACGAGATATTTGGCGAGGGCTTCTATATGGTGGATCTCATCGTCAGCAGACTCAGCGATGCTTACGATACTATTCCGCTCATGGTGTCTGACAGACTGTTCGATGTGAACGAATCCCACATAGGGGAGCGCATCATGGCAAAGGGACAGTTCAGATCATACAACAAGCATGAGGAGACCAGAAACCGCCTTATACTGTCTGTGTTTGTGAGAGAGATCGAGACCATCGACGAGGATGATGCTGAGGAGGAGAACAGACCAAATCAGATCTATCTTGACGGTTACATATGTAAGGCACCTGTGTACAGGATGACGCCCCTTGGAAGGGAGATCGCGGATGTGCTGCTGGCGGTCAACAGAGCATACGGCAAGAGCGATTACATACCATGTATCTGCTGGGGCAGAAATGCGAGATTTGCCGGAAAGCTCCAGGTAGGAGAGCATGTGGCCATCTGGGGAAGGATCCAGAGCAGGGAGTATCAGAAGCGTATCGACAATGACCAGGTGATCAGCAAGGTGGCATACGAGGTGTCTGTGAGCAAGATGGAATGTCTTGAATGATATTTCATAAGGAGGGGCCCACGTCAGTGGGAGGAACCCTTGTGAAGCACGCAGTAAAATATATGGTTGACATGGCCTGGATGCGGTGATATAGTAGCACTATCTAAGATTAAACTGAATACAATATAGTAGAGGCGCGGGATTAATGATTAAGCAGGCTGATGCATGTGGATGCAGAAGATGCCTGACGAAAGGGAAGACCGCCGAAGTGATGGATATTCCACAGGATCTGTTGCTGGTTGTGCAGTTAAGAACTGTATGACTGTCATCTGAGGATGGAGAGCTACTTGTAAGAATGAGATGTTTTTATGGGTTGGCTTTTTGCCAGCCCATTTTTATGCTATATTGTATCGACTATTTATTTTTAAGGAGGACGACAATATGTCAATTTTTACCGGTTCAGCAGTTGCACTTGTAACACCATTTCTTGAAAATGGAGATGTGGATTATGATAAGCTCAAGGAGCTCGTGGAGTTTCATATAGCACACAAGACGGATGCCATAGTTATCTGCGGAACAACAGGCGAGGCTTCAACACTGTCACACGAGGAGCATCTTGAGTGCGTGAAGAAGTGTGTAGAGTTCGCTGATCACAGAATAAAGGTAATAGCAGGAACAGGTTCAAACTGTACTGCAACAGCAATATATCTCTCAACAGAGGCAGAGAGCTACGGAGTGGACGGTCTGCTCGTGGTTACACCATATTACAACAAGGCTACACAGAAGGGCCTCATCGCACACTTCACAGCCGATGCAAATTCAGTAAATGTGCCTATAATCCTTTACAATGTGCCATCACGTACAGGCTGCAATATCCAGCCGGAGACAGCAGTATATCTTGCACAGAATGTTGAGAACATTGTCGGTATCAAGGAAGCTTCAGGTAATATAAGCCAGGTCGTAAAGCTTGCAAGTCTTTCAAAGGGATGCATAGATATCTACTCAGGAAATGACGATCAGGTTGTACCTCTTCTCTCACTTGGCGGAAAGGGAGTTATCTCAGTAACAGCCAATATAATCCCTGAGGACGTACACGATATGGTTCAGAAATATCTTGACGGAGATGTTCAGGGAAGCCTTGATCTTCAGCTTAAGGCCATCGACCTCTGCAACGCACTGTTCTGCGAGGTCAATCCAATACCTGTCAAGAAGGCTGTAGAGCTTCTTGGTATGTGTGATGGAACAATGAGAATGCCGCTCACTGAGATGGAGCCACAGAACGTGGAGAAGCTCAAGAAGGCAATGGAAGAGTACGGAGTTCTCTAGGACTGTAATTATCATAGAAACAATACAGATGTCTGCGGTCTCAACTGGCTGCAGACATTTTTATTTGCCGAGGTGGATATAAACGTTGCACAATGGACAGCAAATGTGTAAAATGGAGTACATGTTGAAATATATGCGCATGTCAGCGTGCATAGACCACACAAAAGACGACAACAAATGACAAAGCTTATATATATGGAGGATAGACAGACATGGTAAAGATCATAATGCATGGTTGCAATGGAAAGATGGGACAGGTAATAACAGGTATCGTTGCAGGCGATCCTGATGCCGAGATCGTAGCGGGAATAGATGTTGTGGACAACAGGGATAACGGATATCCGGTATTTACAGATATAGATGCCTGCGATGTCGAGGCTGATGTCATCATAGATTTTGCAGCGGCTGTAGCTGTTGACAAGCTCCTCGATTACGGTGTGAGGACACAGACTCCTATAGTTCTCTGTACAACAGGTCTCTCAGATGAGCAGCTTGCAAAGGTAAAGGAGTGCAGTGCAAAGGTTGCCATACTCAAGTCAGCGAACATGTCACTGGGAATCAATACACTCATGAAGCTTCTGAAGGATGCTGCGAAGGTATTCTCACCAGCCGGATATGATATAGAGATAGTTGAGAAGCATCACAACCAGAAGGTGGATGCTCCATCCGGAACAGCTCTTGCTCTTGCTGATTCAATCAATGAGGCATGCAATGAGCAGTATGAGTATGTGTACGACAGAAGCCAGGTGAGAAAGAAGAGAGATAAGAAGGAGCTCGGAATCTCTGCTGTCAGAGGCGGCACTATAGTTGGAGAGCATGAGGTGATATTTGCAGGTATTGATGAGGTTATAGAGTTCAAGCACACTGCATATTCCAAGTCAGTATTTGCAAAGGGTGCTGTTGAGGCAGGAAAGTTCCTCAAGGGCAAGCCTGCAGGAATGTACGATATGGCGGACGTTATAGGATAGGAGCGGTTATGGAGATTTCAACTAGGACAGAGGATGGCGAGCTTGTTCTGTGCGCCAGCTCGATATATAATCAGAAGTTTTATCTGAACAAGGAATTTTCAAAGCTTCCTGATGAGATAAAGGACGAGCTTCACGCCATGTGTGGAGCGTTTACACAGGAGGTCGGAGGAATATTTATGTTGGTGTTTGACGACGCCGGCAATCTGAAGATACAGACGAGGGCACTTGAGGATGACCTGTTATTTGACGACATAGGATGCGGACTCAAGGTCAAGAAGCTGCAGAATGAAAAGAAGGAGCTGTTCCAGAGTCTGGAGCTGTTCTATAAGATATTTATACAGGGTGTTGACATTAACAGTCTTGTAAATGAATGATATAAAATAATTGGAAGATCAGGAAGGAAAAAAGGGCATGTTATTTGCTATTGATGCTGGAAATACAAATATTACGATAGGACTGTTTGACGGAGAACGCCTGGAGAAGACCTTCAGGATGACCACCGGGATATCGAGAACATCGGATGAGTACGGAGTATTTCTGTGCGACTGGCTCAGAATGAGACAGTTGTCAACTGATGTTATAGATGAAGTTATAATCGCTTCGGTTGTTCCGAAGATCATGCATTCCCTGGTGAATGGCATAAAGAAATATTTTGGAATAACACCACTCATAGTTGAGCCGGGAATAAAGACGGGGATCAATATAGCGCTGCCAAACCCGAAGCAGCTTGGAGCTGACAGAATAGTTGACGCAGTTGCGGCTTATCACATGTATGGCGGACCGGTTCTCACGGTGGACTTTGGAACTGCCACAACGTACGACCTCATCAATGCCGATGGCGTGTTTGAGGCTGAGGTCACATCGCCGGGTATAAGGCTTATTGCAAATGCTCTGTGGACGGGAACAGCCAAGCTTCCTGAGATAGAGATAAAGGTGCCTGAGACGATACTGTGCAAGGACACGATATCCAGTATGCAGGCCGGTGTGTGCATGGGCTATATTGGCCAGACAGAGTATATAGTGAAGAGAATGCGCAAGGAGTCAGGATACGACAACATGAAAGTCGTGGCTACCGGCGGACTTGGAAAGATGATATATGAGAACACGGACTGCATAGATGTGTATGATCCGGATCTCACACTTCACGGACTCAGACTTATCATGGACAAGCAGAAATAAGTCGGATTTTGCAAATTATATATTATTATAGAAGCAATGGAGAAATTTATGGATTTCAGAGATAAATTGATCCTGGCGCCGATGGCTGGTGTATGGGACCAGCCATTTCGTCTTTTATGCAAGGAACAGGGCTGTGATATCCTGTACAGCGAGATGGTGAGCGCCAAGGCAATATATTATAAAAATAAGAACACGAAGCCGCTTCTGGCTATGGATGAGCGGGAGAAGCCATTTGGGCTGCAGCTCTTTGGCTCTGATCCTGAGATCATGGCGGAGATGGCAAAGAGGATAGAGAGTAACGGTTATTCGTTCATAGATGTAAATATGGGCTGCCCTGTGCCGAAGGTGGTCAACAATGGAGAGGGATCTGCGCTGATGAAGGATCCGGTTCTCGTTGGAAGGATAGTCGAGGCCATGGCAAAAGCTATAAGTATACCGCTGACCATCAAGATAAGAAGTGGATTTGATTCAGAGCATATAAATGCGCCTGAGATAGCACATATAGCCCAGGAGAGCGGGGCTACCGCTGTGGCGGTGCACGGAAGGACAAGGCAGCAGTATTATCAGGGACATGCGGACTGGAGCGTCATAGCCAGGGTGAAGGAGGCGTGCATCATCCCGATCATTGGCAATGGCGATATAAACACTCCTCAGGACATCATAGACATGAGGGCGCAGACGAACTGTGACGGCTTTATGATAGGAAGAGGTGCGAGGGGCAACCCGTGGATATTCCGCGATATGAAATACTACTACGAGCATGGCGAGCTGCCGGACAAGCCTGACATATATGAAGTGAAGGATATGATGCTGAGACATGCGAGACTCATGGTTGAGTTCAAGGGTGAGTACACAGGTATCCATGAGATGAGAAAGCACGTGGCATGGTACTCAGTCGGAATGTATGATTCGGCAAAGCTCAGGAGCAATGTGAACCAGGTTGAGACTTACGAGGAGCTTGAGGAACTGCTCTGTAGATGGGCTGACAGCGCACCTGAAAAAGTCATTGTGAGTTAACATAAAAACAAAAAAATGTAACAGAAAACAAAGATTTTATTAAAAACTCTAAAGTAAAAATATACAAGATGCTGATTTGTTTCAAAAATGTTACGGTACTAAAATGTAAAATATGCACAAAAATAGCATTTTAAAATGTTGCATGTTTACATTAACGGAATTAAAGATTTTATGCGAGTTGTGCATGATTTACAAAAATATCCACTTCGCTTGACCTTTCTTTTGACAGAGATTATAATAGCGTCATGAGTTAAATTTTAACGGTTTTGTAACAATTCTGAAACCGTAAAGAAATTAAGGAGAAAAGGTTATGCAAAAGTTTTCAGATTCATCACGTATGAAATCACAGAAACTAATGAAGACATCACTGAAAAGGAACGTAAAGAAGATTAGCATAGGAGCAGTACTCCTGGCAGTTGGATTTTCATCATACGCAGTTATCGCATCAGATGACAGCATGGTTTCATCCAAGGGCAAGGGAGTGTCAATCGCAGCAGCAGGTAATACATTATACGCAGACAACACAGCAGACTATGGAGAGGCAACATCATCAGTTGCACTGGCAGATGGTACTCTGTCAGATGTCAACAAGACTGGTTCAGTAGCCCTCTCAAGCAAGAAGACAGTTAAGAAGACTTCAGCCATAAGCGGTGGAGGTCAGGAGAGCACAACAGAGGCTGCACAGCAGGCAGCAGATACAACAAAGTCAGAGCCTACCACACAGATGAAGGTTAAGGATAAGGATAAGTCAGCAGCAGGACTTCCTGACGATCAGATATCAGTTGATCCATCAACAGAGAAGTCAACAGATGGACTTCCTGATGACAAGGTTATCTATGTGAATGGTGAGACATCAGGTACATATCTCGGAACATTCTGGATTACGGCATATTGTCCATGTCCAATCTGCTGCGGTGAACATGGAAAACCCGACAACAGCTTCAGGCGCACCTGCAGTCGAGGGTGTGACATGTGCAGCGCCAAGTAACTTTGCATTTGGTACAGAGCTTATAGTTGATGGTCATACATACACAGTTCAGGACAGAGGTGGAGCTATCAATGGCAATCATCTTGATATCTACTTCTCAAACCATCAGGCAGCTCTTAACTTCGCAACAGGCTACTATGATGTATATGTAAAGTAATAAAAAGCAGAAATTGTATACAGATATATTAAAGACCCGCCGTAAGGCGGGGTTTTAAATGCAGTGAGATAAGTGTTGGGAAAGTGTTGGAAAAGTCGCATGAATGAGACGGGCTATAGCTTGTTTTTTATAAAATGCTGTGTTATAATGCACACGATTATTTGTAAGAATACAGGTGATTCTTGAGTTTAGTACATAACGAAATGTTTAAATATATTTATTAAGGAGATTGGCAAATGGAACTTATCTACAGAAGCACAAGAAATGCAAATGAGACAGCAACAGCATCACAGGCTATACTTAAGGGACTTGCTAATGAGGGGGGACTCTTTGTACCAGATTCTATACCAGCACTTGATGTGTCTCTGGAAGATCTTGCAAAGATGAACTATCAGCAGGTTGCATACGAGGTTATGAAGCTTATGTTCACAGACTTCACAGAGGCTGAGCTTAAGCATTGTATAGATTCAGCATATGATTCAAAGTTTGATACACCGGTTATAGCACCACTTGTGAATAAGGCAGGAGCATATTATCTTGAGCTTTTCCATGGATCAACAATAGCATTCAAGGATATGGCACTTTCAATCCTTCCATATCTTCTCACAACATCAGCAAAGAAGAATGGAGTAAAGAATGAGATCGTCATCCTCACAGCAACATCAGGTGATACAGGTAAGGCTGCCCTTGCAGGATTTGCAGATGTGGAAGGCACAAAGATTGTTGTATTTTATCCGAAGAACGGTGTCAGCCCGATCCAGGAAAAGCAGATGATCACACAGAAAGGTGCAAATACCTGTGTGGTTGGAATCCACGGAAACTTTGATCAGGCACAGACCGGTGTGAAGAAGATGTTTAATGATACTGCACTTGAAGCAGAACTTGATGTTGCAGGTTATCAGTTCTCATCTGCAAATTCCATCAATATCGGACGTCTGATTCCTCAGGTGGCATATTATGTATATGCATATGCAAAATTATATGAAAATGGTGCAATTGCAAAAGATGAAAAGATCAACGTTGTTGTTCCAACCGGAAATTTCGGAAATATCCTTGCTGCTTTTTATGCAAAGAATATGGGACTTCCAATTGCAAAACTGATCTGTGCATCCAATGAGAACAAAGTATTGTATGATTTCTTCTCCACCGGAACATACGACAGAAACCGTGATTTCATTCTTACAAGTTCTCCATCCATGGATATTCTGATTTCCAGCAATCTGGAGCGTCTGATTTACCGTATTGCCGGAAACGACGCAGAAAAGAATACAAAGATGATGGAAGAACTTTCCACAGACGGAAAATATGCAATCACAGACGAGATGCGTGCGCAGCTTGCTGATTTCTACGGAAATTATACAAGCGAG
>ENA-OOQG01000564-OOQG01000564.1-human-gut-metagenome-genome-assembly--contig:-NODE-564-length-12620-cov-2.117310_pt1 | contig 12620 bp, 10 predicted proteins | sample MGYA00241085_ERZ501155 | MGnify/ENA primary metagenome ERZ501155 (study PRJEB25962, sample SAMEA2042438) | human gut metagenome | biome: human gut; feature: human-associated habitat; material: faeces...
CGCGCTTTGAGGTTATGTGGGTGGCGGGGCAGGCATATATTCCTCTTAAAAAATATGAAGCAAACCCCGGGCTCTCCTACGGACAGGCTATGACTTGCTCTGCCCTGTTTTTTCCTCGATAGGTTTATGGCACCCCGGGGCATTTCATATTTTTTCCTCGGAACACATGCCTGCCCCGCTTCCTTAGTTCCTCTCCGCGAGTTCAGGTTTTCGTCCGCGGGTTGATGCGGTTGTGGGTGCTATCCGGTGGTTGCTATAGAGTGTGTATACAAATACTATTGCTATGTGGAAAACTTGACGTAGCTACGCTACTGCTCGTTTTCCTTGTACCCCACGCAATGGCAATATCTACCTCTTTTTAGCTATTCCGGTTTATAATAATTATTTAGCGTCTCTTATGCTTATGGCACGCTATACGTTACTGGATCAAGTGTGACAGTTGCAGGATTTCCTGCTTCATCTGTTTCCCCTGTCTGAACTGTCCAAGTAACCACAATACTTCCTGTAGCTTCTTTCATTGTTCCGGAAACTGTAAATGATGACGTATTTTCATATGAACCCTTATCGTATACAGTTCCACTTTTACCTACAAGCTTATACTCTGCTTTTACTACAGTTCCTTCTCCACTATAACTAATTCCTTTACTTACATTAGTTGATATCTCCTGCTTACCCTTACTGAGTGTAAGTGTGATTGTGGTGCCTGCGGCTACGGTTTCGCCGGATTTGGTCTGGCTGATTACACTGCCGGCGGGTACTGTGTCGCTGTACTGGGAGTCGGCATAGGTGTACTTGAGCCCTGCTCCTGCGAGGGCGCTTTCTGCATGTGACTGTGAGGCACCTACTACGTTTGGCACGGTGATTGGCTTCTGGCCCGGTGAGAGGGTAACTGTTACTGTGCTGCCCTTTGCGGCCTGTTTCTTTGCTGATGGTGACTGTGCTGTTACTACATCTGCTGCTACACTGTCATTGTAATCTCCATACTCGAAGGTGACACTAAAGCCTGCTGACTCGAGTGTGCTCTTTGCCGAGCTCTTGGTCTTTCCGATTACACTTGGTATCTTGACCATCTCTGATGTACTATCACCTTTTCCTGCGATAACTACATTAATCTGTGAACCACGCTTTACTGTATCTCCGGCCTTGACATCCTGCTCAAGGATTGTGCCATCCTTTTTATCTGACTGCTTTGTCTCAAATGCAAATACTGTGAGGTCAAGCTTTAAGCGGTCTACTGCCTTCTGAGCATCCTCCACTGACATGCCTCTGATGTCAATCATCTGGCCCTCTGTCTCAGTCTGTGTCTCTGACTCTGATTCAGACTCGGTCTGTGTCTGTGACTCTGTCTGCTGTGACTCTGAATTCTTTTTGCCGCCAAACTTAAACACTCCTGCCACTGAAAGTGCAAGATATATGATAACTATTACAATGATTACGGCTGTTACTATACCCATGATTGTGATTGCTTTATCCATCTTTGGATTTAAAAGCTTGCCGTCATCATCATCGTCATCGTCTTCTTCGTCATCATCGTCGTCTAAGAGTGACTCATCATATTCATCATCATCTTCATCGTCAGCATACTCATCATCATTATCTGCATCGGTATCATCATCGTTTAAGTCCTCTGCGACACCTCTGCCTTCTTTTATCTTGTCAAGCTCCTCCGGGCTTATAACCTTGGTCTTGCCACCGTCAACGAGTGGTGCTATTGTAACGAAATCCTCATCAGGATGCGCAAGAGAACGCCTTATGTCTGTGAGAAGCTCCTCAATAGTCTGGTATCTGCGGTCCGGTGTCTTTTGTGTACACTTTAAGATGATTTTCTCAAAGCTGATTGGCAGATCCGGTGCGTAGATGCTTGGCCTTGCAATCTCCTCCTGTAGGTGCTGCAGTGCAACTGCCACTGTGGTATCACCGTCAAACGGCACACGGCCTGTAACCATCTCAAACATTACGATTCCCAGTGAGTAAATATCACTTCTGCCATCGACGAAGCCGTTTCTTGCCTGCTCCGGAGATGCATAGTGTACTGAGCCCATCACATCTGAGCTTATTGTATTTGAAGATGTAGCCTTTGCAATTCCAAAGTCTGTCACCTTTACCTTGCCATCTGTAGAAATAATGATATTCTGCGGCTTGATATCACGGTGGATGATATTTTTATTGTGAGCGGCCTCTATGCCCCTTGCCACCTGGATTGCAATACTTGCAGACTCCTTGAATGACAGCTGGCCCTTTTTCTCGATATAAGTCTTAAGTGTGATACCCTCGACATACTCCATGACAATGTAGTACAGACCATTCTCGCTGCCTACATCATAGATGTTTACGATATTTGGATGCTCAAGTCCTGCTGCTGACTGTGCCTCAGCACGGAACTTGGTCACAAATGAACTATCCTCAGAAAACTCCTGCTTTAAAACCTTTATAGCTACAAAACGGCTCAGTATATGGTCTTTTGCCTTGTATACATCGGACATGCCGCCTGCGCCAACCTTGCTTAGGATCTCATATCGATCCGATAAAAAACTTCCTATCTCTAACATCTGTTATTACCTCGTCTTAAAATGGTTTAATAATCATTACAGTGATATTATCGCGGCCACCGTTTGCATTGGCCATGGCGACAAGCTGTGACGCTGCTGTCTCGATATTATCATTTTGCCTAATAGTATCGCATATTTCTTCATCTCTCACCATATTGGTAAGTCCGTCTGTACACAGAAGAATCCTGTCGTCCTCACATAGCTCGACCTCAAAAAAATCTGCCTCCACATGATCTGCTGCCCCGACAGCTCTCGTGATGATATTCTTGTCCGGATGAACTCTCGCCTCGTCGGCATTTATCTCACCCATCCTGACCATCTCATCAACCAGTGAATGATCCCTGGTAATTTGTCTGATCTGCTCTGTGCCACCTACAATATAAAGCCTGCTGTCACCTATATTGGCCACAAAAAGCTTGTTTCCTATAATAGTTCCTACGACTAAGGTGGTACCCATTCCACGCTTAGCTTCATCCTCACGAGACTCAGCCACCAAAAGCTCATTTGCCTTGTTGATAGCCTCTTTGATGATGGATACCGGTTCATCCCCGGCATTTCTCGATACCGATGCAACCACACGCTCTATAGTGTATCTGGAAGCATAGTCACCGGCTTTGTGTCCTCCCATTCCATCTGCTACGATGAAAAGATTCGGAAGATTTCCTACTGCAGTGTCAGACGAGAAATAAAAATCCTGATTCATCTCACGAATAGCACCTGCATCCGTAATGGAAAACGTCTTCATCTAGTTTATTCCTCTCTCTTTATCTATATGCTTCTTGCGAAGCTGTCCACAGGCACCGTCTATATCTCTGCCCATTTCCCTTCTAATAGTAACATTAATTCCGTTTTTTTCAAGCCTATTTTTAAAAGCCTCTATAACACCCTTGTTGGACTGCACGTAATCGCGCTCCTTTATCGGATTTACCGGAATCAGATTTATATGGCAGTTCATGCCATGTACGAGTGCCGAAAGCTCTGCTGCATCCTCGGCTGTATCGTTCACTCCGCCTACCAGGCTATACTCAAAGGTGACTCTGCGGCCGGTCTGTGCAAAATAATATTTGCATGCATCGACCACATCATGTATATCATAACTGTTTGCAACCGGCATGAGAGCTTTTCTCTTTTCCTGGTTGGAGGCATGCAGTGAAAGCGCCAGCGTGATAGAAAGCTTTTCATCTGCAAGCTGTCTCATGCGCGGTACTAGACCACATGTGGAAACTGTCAGATTGCGCTGGCTGATATTAATACCGTTTTCATCAGTAAGAAGCTCTATAAAGCGCAGCAGATTGTCGTAATTGTCAAGCGGCTCACCTGTCCCCATGACAACTACATTTGAGATGCGCTCTCCTATGTCCTTGCCTATCTGATAAATCTGGTCAATCATCTCAGACGGCCTAAGTCCCCTAACGAGACCATCAAGAGTAGATGCACAGAATCTGCACCCCATCCTGCAGCCAACCTGCGAAGATATGCATACAGAGTTTCCATGCTTGTACTTCATAAGTACACTTTCTATGACGTTGCCATCATCGAGTGCAAAGAGATATTTTCTCGTGCCGTCGAGCTTTGACACCTGCACCTCCTCTTTTTTTAGCGAGATGAGTATTGCATTGTCCTTTAATACCTGTATGAACTTTTTTGAAATATTGGTCATCTCATCAAAGCTGTCCACATGCTTCACATGAATCCACTCATATATCTGCTTCGCACGGAATTTCTTCTCTCCGAGCGATATGATAAACTCTGTGAGCTCGTCCATATTCATTGATTTGATGTCAGTTAGTTGTTCTTTTATCTGTTCCATATCATTTTTATTAAGTCTGCATTTAACTATTGTTTTATAAATGTTTTTTCTTATTTGTTTTGCTTATTGTTTATTACTTCACTGATTATATCCTGAAATCTGGTTTCGTAATTAAAATTCATCATTTAAATCTGCATAAACAAATTCTTCTAATTCGAACCAATTTATATTTATTAATTCATGATTTATTTTAATATCATAATTTGCTTTTTATGAATCTTGCAATAAAGAATCCGTCACTTCCATGCTCACCGGGCAGTATCTGTTTCATTCCGGTGCCCTCAGCAAAGCTCTTATCCAGCTCAAACTCCGGATGCTTTTCAATAAACCACCTCACATTGTCCTCATTCTCAGCCTCATCTATCGTACATGTGCTGTACACGAGCACTCCGTTTGGCTTCACGTATGTATGCACGGTATCAAGTATCTGTCTTTGAAGAGCGGCAAGCTCATCTACAGACTCAGGCGTCATCTTGTAGCGGATGTCCTTCTTTCTGCCGATCACTCCAAGCCCTGAACACGGCAGATCACAAATGAGTATATCTGCCTTTTCTGCCGAATCAGCATCAGGTACTGTGGCATCCCACACCTCCGCCGACATATTGTTAAGACCATGCCTTTCTATATTTTCCTCAATCATACCGACCTTGGTATCGGTCAGGTCACGCGCGAGCACATGGCCACTTCCCTGCAAAAGCTCAGCTATATGGGTGCTCTTGCCACCCGGTGCTGCGCATACATCTATCACATAGTCGCCCTTCTTTGGCGCAGCCGTCTGTGCGACAAGCATCGAGCTTATATCCTGCACATAGAAAAGTCCGTCTCTGAAGCTCTGCAAGCCATTCAAATAATCAAATCCAGATATAACAAACGCATAGTCAAGTTCATCAACCGGTGTAACAATCACACCCTCTGCCTCAAGCATTGCACGAAGCTCATCCGGAGTACACCTGGTCAGGTTTGTCCTGATGCTTATTGTGCTCTTACTGTGAAATGCCTTGAAAATCTCCTCTGCCTTCTTCTCTCCGTATGCCGCAACAAATCTGTCCACTATCCACTGTGGCATGGAGTATCGGATGCTTAAAGTATCAAACTGTACTGAATCTATATTTCTTGCAATATTTCTGAGTACACCGTTTACAAAGCCCGAAAGCTGTGCAAACTTATGCCTCTTTGCAAGCTTCACCGCCTCATTGCATACGGCCGAATCCGGCACCGCGTCCATGTACTTTATCTGGTAAACGCTCATGCGAAGAAGGTTTCTGATGAAGGGCTTCATCTTCCTTACCTTTGTCTTTGAAAAAGAGTCTATGATGTAGTCAAGCTGCAGCATATACTCGATAGTGCCGTCAACAAGCCTCGTCATAAAGGCTCTGTCCTGCTTTGACAGATACTGATACTTGTCAAGCACACTACGAAGCACGATATGTGAAAATGCTCCACGCTCATTAATCTCAATAAGCATCTCAAGGGCAAGCTCACGCGTATCTACAGAGTGCTCATTATGCGCTGTCACGTTTGATTTTGCCGGTCTGCCCGGTATATTATTTTTGTTTATTTGGCTATTTTTATTATTATGATTATTTTTACTATGATTATTTATCATGATGATGTTTCCGAATAGTTACATATACATTTAATTTTCTAACTAATATATCCAATTTGAACTGCCACCCTGTAAAATCACAGGCAAACAGCAGCTAAAACAATATCAGTCGTCCCGTCTGCGTCCGTTTGTGATAAGTATTATACGAAGGAGCTGTAAAATAGCAGCCGCCGCACTGGCTACATAGGTAAGTGCCGCTGACTTGAGCACCCTTCTTGTGTACCTAAGCTCGTCATCTGCAAGTATGCCCTGTGTACGAAGCATGACAAGCGCACGTCTTGAAGCATCAAACTCTACTGGCAATGTCACGAGCTGGAAAAGCACTGCTGCCGAAAACAGCAATATGCCTATATCAATAATAAGCCCTGACGAGCGTGTGTTAAATAATAAGCCGATAAGTATGACCGGCCATGCAAGCATTGAGCCAAAATTAGCTATAGGCACAAGTGCACTCCTGATTGAAAGAGGTGCATAGCTTTTTGCATGCTGTATAGCGTGTCCACACTCATGGGCTGCTACGCCAAGTGCTGCGACCGATGTGGCATTGTACACAGGATCAGATAAATTCACTGTTTTGGTGCGCGGATCATAGTGGTCCGTCAGACTGCCGGACACATGACGCACCTGCACATCATATATGCCTGCCGCCTGAAGCACTCTTTGAGCCACCTGTGCGCCATTCATGCCTGACATGCTTCTTAGCTGCGAGTATTTATTAAATGTACCTTTAACTCTTGCCGATGCAATCATACATATCACTGCACCTATCACAACGAGTATATATGTCGGATCCCAATAATAATATCCCATGTATCATCTCTCCTTGCTGCTTATTATAATGCGTGTAGTAGTTTGTCAATAGTTACTTATAATGAATAACTATAATGTGAAGAACGAGCCCTCTTCCACATGACAGCCTCTCAAAAATGAGCCTGTATCCATGCGCTTCTTGCCCTGGAGCTGTACCTCTACTAAAGATAATGCTCCTTTTCCTGTCTGTACATACATATCATTTTTTCCGATATGATAAATACAGCCCGGCTCATAATCATCGCTGCCGTCAATCACCTTTGCACTCCACACCTTAAATGTCTTACCATTCAGGTGGGTGTATGCGCTCGGCCATGGATTAAGCCCCCTTATAAGCCTCTCAATCTCAACAGCCGGCTTTGTCCAGTCGATAAAGCCAAGCTCCTTACTGATCATTGATGTATGTGTAGCCTCCTCGCTGTTTTGAGGAGTATACTCTGCAGTGCCATCCTCTATCATCTTCATGGTCTCCACACACAGCTTTGCTCCCTCTGCTGAGAGCTTATCAAACAGGCTGCCGCCGGTCTCATCAGGTGCGAGTCTGACTGTACTCTTTGCAATCATATCGCCGGTATCGACGCCCTCATCCATCCTCATGGTAGTGACACCTGTAAACTCGTCACCGTTAATCACAGCCCACTGGATAGGAGCCGCACCTCTGTACTTTGGCAAAAGTGAAGCATGCACATTGATACAGCCGTATCGAGGCATATCAAGAATACTCTTTGACAGAATCTGTCCAAAAGCAACCACGATTATTATATCTGCATTAAACTTTCTGAGATACTCTATATTAGCAGTCTCTCTTATTTTAACCGGCTGGAATACCTCAATACCGTGCGAAAGCGCACACTCCTTGACCGGTGTATACTGCATTGTCTTGCCGCGGCCCTTTGGCTTGTCGGGCTGTGTGACAACCAGTGCCACCTCGTGCCCTGCCTCTATAATTGCCTCAAGTGTTCCCACCGAAAAGTCCGGTGTTCCCATGAAAATTACTCTCATCTTACTGCCTCCCAGATATTTTCCAAGCTCAGATAACAAATGTCATCCTAATGATTACTCCTGTGTATCCTCATATGTCACATCGTGAAGTACGCCCTCAACCTTCTCCACATAGAGATGTCCGTCGAGATGGTCAAGCTCGTGGCAGATACATCTGGCCAAAAGCTCTTCTCCCTCTATCTCATACTCATTCATATCCTCGCCCATGAAGCGAGCCTTTACATAATTCGGGCGGGTCACCTGTCCGGCCTTTCCCGGTACTGAAAGACAGCCCTCATCGCCGGTCTGCTCTCCGTCAGACTCGATAATTTCAGGATTAATCATCACGATTGGACCCTCGCCCACATCGATAACAACGATTCTCTTTAATATGCCAACCTGTGGTGCGGCAAGTCCTACACCATTAGCCTCATACATAGTCTCAAGCATATCATCAATAAGTGTTACTATCTTTGGAGTCACCTCCGTAACCTCTCTGCAGACCTTGCCAAGTACAGGGTCTCCCTCCACTCTAATAGTTCTAAGTGCCATAATTGCCTCCTTCTATATCTATCAAAATCCACTCATCGGATTGAAATCAAATGAGATATTAGCATGTTTCATTGCCGTATCAGCTTTCACAGCCTGCTCTATGACATCCTTTATTGAAATGAGCGCCGCATAGTCAGATGTCTTCATGTAAATCACCTTGCGGTATATGTCATTTACCTTGGCGATGGTCGCATCCGCAGGACCGATGAGCTGAATCAGATGCCTATCATCAGGGCTTTGATTTTCATCTGTATGCGATATCATTTGCGACGCTATATCGTACACTTGCTGTGCCATGCTGCTGCACTCACTCTCATCAGGTGATGTGACATGGACTAAAAGCATATTCCATACAGGTGGATAGTTCATAAGCCTCCTGTACTCTATCTCCTTATCGTAAAAAGCCTCATAATCCTGCTCTTTGGCAGTCCGGATGGCATAGTGGTCAGGGTCGTAGGTCTGGATAACCACATTGCCGGGCAGCTTTCCTCTGCCGGCGCGCCCTGCCGCCTGGGTCAGCAGAGCAAAGGTGCGCTCCGCCGCATGAAAATCATTCACATGCAGTGACATATCCGCCGCCAGCACACCAACCAGCGTGACATTTGAAAAATCATGCCCCTTTACAATCATCTGCGTACCGATAAGTATATCGGCTTCATGATTGGAAAATGCCTGCAGAATCTTCTCATACGCATCCTTCGCCCTCGTGGTGTCATAATCCATGCGCAGTATACGCGCCTGTGGAAAACGCTTTGCCACCATCGCTTCTATCTTCTGTGTGCCGGCCTTAAAGCCGCTAATGTACTTCGAGCCACAGCTCGGACACACCTTAGGCACCGGCTGTCTGTAGCCGCAGTAGTGACAGACCATCACTCCGCCGCTATGTTCACTGAGTGATACATCGCAATGAGGACATTTTACCACAAAACCGCACGCTCTGCACGACATAAATGCCGATTTGCCCCTTCTATTTAAAAAAAGCATGGTCTGCTGGCCATTTAGAAGCCGCTCCTCCATAAGCTCCTGAAGCCTGGTGGAAAGAATCGAGCGGTTTCCCTCACGAAGCTCCTGCCTCAAATCGACAACCTCACACTTTGGAAGAGGTCTGTCGTCCACACGCTTATCCAGCTCCAAAAGCCTGTAAACGCCTGTCTTTGCCTTGTAATAGCTATCCACCGACGGTGTTGCAGAGCCAAGTACCACAATGGCATCGGACATGCGCGCGTACTCTATCGCCACCTCCCTGGCATGATAGCGTGGCACCGACTCGCTCTTGTATGAATTCTCGTGCTCTTCATCTATTATGATAAGTCCTAAATTTGAAAAAGGTGTGAACAACGCCGACCGCGGGCCAATCATGATGTCAATATCACCATTCTTAGCTCTCTCAAACTGGTCATAACGCTCACCATTTGAAAGTCTTGAATTGATTATCGAAACCCTGTTCCCAAATCTTGCAAAAAAACGCATCACGGTCTGGTAAGTGAGGGCAATCTCGGGAATCAGCACAATCGCCTGACGCCCGGACTGTATACAGTGTGCGATAAGCTCCATGTACACCTCTGTCTTGCCGCTTCCGGTGACACCCTTAATCAGATAAGTATTTCTAAGACCGGCGGCAATGTCGCCTTCTATCGCATCAACCACACTCTGCTGCGCGGCATTCAGTACCTTATCATAGGTGTCCACACTCATATGCTCCACAGGATTTCTGTAACCGCTCTGTGTGATGACCTCGATAAAGCCGCTCTGCTCAAGCGCTCTTATAGTGGCCGACAGCTTGCCTGTCACAAAGGAATACTCAAGGCGCGCCCCATCATCAGCATCAATCAGCGCACGAAAAAGCCTGGCCTTTGCCTTTTGTTTTTTTGCCTCGCAAAGCGCAAGCTGCGCCCTTGCCTTTACCTTGTCTATTTTCAGTGCAATACTGCGGCTCACCTGCTCCTTAGCCTGCTTCTTTACAGGTATAACAGTCTTAAGCGCCTGATTCATGGTAGAGCCGTAATTGCGCCGTATCCATGCCGCAAGTGCGATGAGCTTTGCCTCCACAGCCACAGAGTCTGCCTTTATCCCGATAAGAGGCTTTGTCCTTGCCGGGTCGTACTCAGGCTTATCCGTGACCTCAATCACATAGCCTGTGATAGTGCGGCTGCCAAATGGAATATCCACGCACACACCCGGACGGATGTCGCATAAAAGCTCATCCGGGATGCTGTACTGAAATGTCTTATCCAGTTTTTCGTGGGATATATCCACAATCACGTTGGCATACATAACTGATACTATTTAACTCCTTCGTATTTCTCCTCGCAGTACTTGCAGCGGTAGATTTCGTTTTTCTCATCGGAAAGCACGAAAATCTGGTCAAGCTCCTGCTCAATTGAAGTGATGCATCTTGGGTTTTTGCACTTGATGACATTTTTCACCTGATGAGGCAGCTTAAGCTCCATCTTGTCCACAATCTTATCACCCTTTATCACATTTACAGTGATATTGTGGTCAATAAATCCAAGGATATCGAGGTCTAATGATTCTATCGGACACTCTACCTTAATGATATCCTTCTTGCCCATCTTGCTGCTCTTTGCATTCTTAATGATTGCAACTGTGCAGTCGAGCTTGTCAAGCTTTAAATCCCTGTAAATCTGAAGACTCATACCTGCCTTGATATGATCGAGCACAAAGCCCTCATGTATTCCACTAATATTCAGCATATTATCCTCCTTTAGTCCTCAGCCAGTCCAAGCAATGTCAGAATAAGCGCCATACGCACGTAAACCGCATACTGTGCCTGCCTAAAATAGCATGCTCTCGGGTCATCATCCACATCAACAGAAATCTCATTCACACGTGGGAGCGGATGAAGTACAATCATATCATCCTTTGCAAGCTCCATCTTCTCCTTTGTCAGAATGTAGAAATCCTTCAGACGCACATAGTCCTCCTCATTGAAGAAACGCTCCTTCTGGACACGTGTCATGTAGAGCACATCAAGCTCTCCCATGGCATCCTCGAGCTTTTCTACCTCCTTGAACTCGATATTGTTGGCACGAAGCACATCATCGCGCACATAGTCAGGCACCTTAAGCTCCTCTGGCGAGATAAGCACAATCTTCACATTGTCATATCTGATAAGTGCATTGATCAGTGAATGCACTGTACGTCCAAACTTTAAATCTCCGCAAAAGCCGATTGTGATATTATTCAATCTGCCCTTGATGGAACGGATTGTAAGGAGATCAGCAAGTGTCTGGGTAGGATGCTGATGACCTCCATCGCCTGCATTGATTACAGGGATACGCGATTTCTCTGAAGCCACAAGCGGTGCACCCTCCTTAGGATGACGCATGGCACAGATATCCGCATAGCAGGAAATAACCCTGATAGTATCTGAAACGCTCTCGCCCTTTGACGCAGATGACGAATCAGCACTGTGGAAACCTAACACCGAGCCTCCCAAATTAAGCATGGCAGCCTCAAAGCTAAGCCTGGTTCTCGTGCTTGGCTCATAAAAACAGGTTGCAAGCTTCTTTCCATCGCACTTGTGTGCATATTTCTCAGGATGAGCCTCTATATCATTTGCAAGATCCAGAAGCTTGTCCAACTCTTCTACAGAAAAATCCAACGGACTCATTAAGTGACGCATAATTTGCCTCCATTCTTTTTCGCGTAACAATTTTTATTACATTTTTTCTATCATATAATAACTTGGCGCAATATTCAAGTTGGCTTTTACACTTTTTTGTTGTAGAATATATGACAGAATATAACTGTTCTGAACGTTTAGCAATTGTATTGAAGTTTTCATACAATTACGACAATTTCAACATCAAAAAGGAGAATAATATGTCTGTAAATGAATCACAAATCAAAAACACCACAGCCGGCGCAATCGATGATGACGATGCTGTAATCTTTAAGGAGAGAAAGAGACTGCTGTTTCTCGGTCTGCCGTGGACTTTCACAAAATATACCGTCACACCGTCCTTTATCACTGTAGAGTCCGGACTCTTAAGCACCACAGAGGATGACTGCTACATGTATAAGGTAGCTGATGTAAAGCTCACCACATCACTGATGGAGCGCATTTTTAAGCTCGGCACCATAGTCTGCTACACAGGCGACGTCACAAACCCTGAGCTTAAGCTCGTTCACGTAAAGCACTCACGCGAGATAAAGAGCTATCTGCTCAAGCAGTCTGAGGCCGCAAGACTTAAAAGACGCACCTTAAACACTGTGGATATCGGTGCGCACGGAGCAGACATGGCAGATTTGGATCATGATGGTATTCCGGATTCGCTGGAATAATACA
>ENA-OOQG01000568-OOQG01000568.1-human-gut-metagenome-genome-assembly--contig:-NODE-568-length-12556-cov-2.389729_pt1 | contig 12556 bp, 10 predicted proteins | sample MGYA00241085_ERZ501155 | MGnify/ENA primary metagenome ERZ501155 (study PRJEB25962, sample SAMEA2042438) | human gut metagenome | biome: human gut; feature: human-associated habitat; material: faeces...
CACGGCTGTTATTCACTTTATATACGGCAATTCATTAGGATATGCACTATATAGAAGTACCTCGGCGGTTGTACGCCCTCATGCCCATAACCCAATTTAATCATTCCTACGATTATTAAAGTACACAAAATTATCAATTGCATCGAATATATCATCAAAATTCTCCCTTGGAGCTGCGTCTATGTATGCTTTTAGAATTGCATTTTCTTTCTCGCCCTTGTAACGTCCATAGAATATGTCATACAGGTTATGTCCTCTGACATATTTTCTGATATTCTCCATGTTGTCTATGATGTCCTGTCTTGTCTCAATTGCTATGTTCAGTTTTTCTAACATTTTCTTAGTGCTGACAAGGCGGTACAGGTATTCTTTATATTTGGCATATAATATATCATAGAACTGGTCTACACTTTTTACAACGCCTATCTTAGTCATTATCTCAGGGTCAAGAAAATAATTCTCAAATGAATAATATTTTAATATAAGCACATTACGGTCTGTTACTCTTGGCAGATTGCCATAATCCTGCTTTGCACGCTGCTTATAGTAATTGGTAAGCTGGTCTCTTAAACGGTCAGCATCCTTACCATCTCCATCTCTTATCATAAGGAACTCATCCTTAAGATATAATGTATTTATATATTTCAGATTGGCATAAGTCTTGATGTTTGTACAGCTGTTAGTTGCAATTATCGCTATACGATTGAGATTGCCATTCTCATCTATAACTTCTGAATAATATTTCTCAAGAAGTAGCGGCAGACGGCTTCTGTCCTGTTTTCCTTCCACTATAAATACAAAGCTCACATTCATAAGGTCATTAGCAGCATACCCAAGATCATCTAATATATCATCAATATCCGCCTCCGGAGTAGCAACTGTATTATTATCTCTATCGTTAATCACCTGACGAATCTGTCTTGTAGTAAAGTTAAATAACATTTGCGGTGAATGCGTGCAGAATATAACCTGATTCTTTCTTGAAAGCTTGTACAGAATTTCACTTGCTATCTTCTGTAACTGAGGATGAAGATATATTTCCGGATCTTCAATCAGAATAATGTATGGCACAGTACTTCCATATTCCGCATAGGTTTCGAGCAGTGACAGGATGTAGATACTGTTCAGTCCATCAGAAAGGTCATTGACATCTCCATCAGTGTCACGCATTTCATTGTGAACAATTGTATCAACATGCATGAGTTTTTCTGCATCAAATGTAATCTGATAATGAATTCTTTCTCCAATGCCACCATTGTTCTTAAATTTTTCATTAAGTTTGTTCTCAAAATTAGCAAGATTAAAATTAAACAGCTTATACTGCATAAGTCTCGCTGTTTCTAATAAAGATAACTGTTCCGGTTTCTTGCGGTTAATAATTCCTATGCAATTAAAGCACTGATTACACATCTTATGCTTATCAAATATACACACGTTATCTTTAAGGTCTGCATATTCAGTTCCACCCTGCAGCATAATAAGATCTTCCTGAATTGATGACTTACGTCTCTCGTGGTCAACATAGAATATTCTGGGAAGGACTGTTTTTATATAAATATTGTTCTTCTTAACTCCGTCCCTGTACTTAATCTTACCATCACGGCTATATACATATTCAAATTCAAGAATACCATCCTTTAACGATGGAAGTTTATTGCAAAAATCCTTATACCACAAGTCATAATGCTTAAAAGAACTGACCTGTCCCTTCTGATACAATACAGCCAGATCCTCATCTTCAATACTGATGCGAACTGTAATGCTTATATTACCTTCGTTATCATTGAAATCTCTTAATGAAACTTCATAATCCCCGGTAACCGCTCTTATTGCGTCAAGAACCACACTCTTTCCTGCATTATTTCTGCCAACAAGAATCAGTACATCTTCAATATCATTAATCTCAAGTTCTCTGATTGATTTAAAATTTCTGATTAAAAGATATTCTATCCTCATACCTGTCCTCTGCCCCCTGATACATTTCTGCCAGCATATATTCTGGTGTATTATCATTAAATGTTGATATTCCTTTACCCGTATTAGGATTCTTTTTGGAATATACCATATCCACAATGAATGCAACTATCAATGCCGCACACACTGCACCAACAACCCTCAGTTTAATCTTTCTGAAGAAATTATCAAGAAGCGGTGCAATAATATATACGATTGCAACTCCTCCAAGTCCAAATACCAAAAGACCTTCTGCACATATTCTTCCATTAAGGTTAAGAAAATACCCGTTATAATTCCACCATCTTCTTCCGCAGCTGATTTCCAGATACAGCGATGTAAAATATTCAACAAATCCGCATAAAACTACTGATGCAAAGAATTCCACAACAGGCTTATTTCTTAATTTTTTAAGACATATCAGTATGAGTATCCCACCTGAACCATATATAGGAAGCCATGGCCCATGAAGAACACCTCTGTTTACAAATGTATGTGACGATATCAGATGAAGCGTAACCTCCCATATCCATCCCACAAAACATAATGAAAAGAATATCAGTATAAGCGATGGTATTGAATAATTACGCATATACACTGTATTTTCAAGGTCAACTCTGTGTTCCTTAAGATTGAAAAGGCGGGCAGGATAGGCTTTTCCAACTGCTTCTGCTTTATTCTTACTCATACGAAGCATTTCCTTCTTTTTTTCTTCAAATTCCAGCTCTGCCTTGCTGTTAATAAGTATTATGCCAAATGTGTTGGCTAAAAATACTCTTAATTTCTTCAATCTTCTTATTCTCGAATTGTGGTAATCATCAAAATCCATCTGTGGCTGTGGGCTATCTATAAGTTTAAACACATCTGCATATGCATTTTTAAGCTGCTCTTCTGATGGTCTTTCATACAGATATGAATCATTAAGCCACTGAACCGCCTCTGGTTCTTTTTCAAGATATACTGCTCTTACATTTGCATAGAATTCTGCATAAAATGCAGCTTTATAAGGATTCACAAACAGCACTCCTACAACTCCTAATGTTGCCATTCCAATCACTGTCCAGCCAATGAATGATAATCCATACAGAAATGCCCTCCATTTGTAGCCTTTCATCATCTTTCTTGATAAGGTTATAGCCTCATTTGCCTTCATATCAGGATTCTCCGCGATAATGTATGGCACAAGCATGTAAGAAAAATGCTTCACAAATATACCTACAATTGTAAGTGACCATAATATTTCATATACATTATTGACAATAAGCACCCACGATGCTTTCATCCATCTTTTTACCCGGAGAAGAAACATGAACTTTCCAGGTGGAACAGCATCATATGTGCGCGTTTCAAGCACTATTCTTCTTGATATAACAAGATAAGTTTTCTTGATAAAAAATGTTATAAACACATATACCATAAGTGCCGCTATAAGAAGTATAAGCACTACTGCTCTTCTTGAACTTATGACTGATGATAGTGAATCCACAAATGTAAATACAATTCCACCTGATGTTATAGCATTAACTAAAGATGCAAATACTCCTCTTGTTCTGCCCAATACCTTGGTTGAATTGTCTTTGGCCTCTGAAACCTTCGCATCAGACTGCGTCCTTCCAAAATCATCGTCACCCGTGATTACTGCGCCCATTGCCTGAACCACAGAACTTACAACCGAACTGTTAGCGACAGTATCAACATTTGCTTCAACCGATGCTGCACCCTGAATTTCATTGTTAACTGTTCCTAAACTTTTAAAGGCTTCCATTGTCTCTGTAAATTCAGAGCCAATGAAAGCCGCAAAAAGGCAGACTGCTACTAACAGCCAGTAATGTTTTTTTAAGTTCTTCTTAGCATTTTTAGCAAGTTCTTTTCTCTTAAAATCCATATCCCAACAATCTTCTTTACTTATTAAGTACAGTCTTGCGTACTACTCCAAGCGGATCTTTAACCATAAGTATAACAATCCATATGATAAGTCCGAAAGCTACCACTGATAAACCCAAAAATGCGTCATTAAGCATATCTGATGATGCCGGAGTAAAATACTCTGCCCCCAGTTCAATATATTCCACAACTGCATCTACCATCCACATAAGTGATGCACCCCAGTACATAAGCGCAAGTGTTCCAAGTTTTAACTGCGAACGCTTGTCATTAGTATACCATATAATAGTAGTTATAACCGCTGCGAATACAGCTATAAGTAATGTCATAATTATCTCTCCAATCCTTTAACTTCTGCTTCCTTAGCTGCTTTCTTAGCCCACTGTCCTGTAAGGATATAACCTGCTTTCTTATTCTTCATAAGGTTCATAGGCACTTCAGCGAAGAACTGCGATGCACCACCCTGTAAAAATAACACCTTATAGTTATCTGGGATGTTAAGAAGGTCTCTTAAATCCTTCTCTGCCTCTTTGATGATGTTGTCATAAACCTTGGATCTGTGGCTCATTTCCATTACCGACTGACCGCTTCCCTGGTAATCTAACATTTCATCTGCTGCTTCTTTGAGTACTTCCTCTGGTAAAACAGCTGGACCAGCGCTAAAGTTATAAACTCTACTCACCTTTTCTTCCTCCTAAAATATAAAATATTAAGAACTATTTTAGTCCTTTATCACATTAAAGTCAATATATGAATTATTTCTTGTTATTCAGGTCTTCTCTGTCGAATGCCTCTGAGATTGCAGCCCCCGGTGAAACCATAGGGAATACCTTGTCTTCTCTGTCAATATGACAGTCAATAACACATGGAATATTGAGTTCGATTGCTTCTTTAAATGCTTTCTCAAACTCCTCTATTGTATCAACACTGTAAGCCTTGGCTCCCATTCCTTCTGAAACCTTAACAAAATCTACCTGATCATCAAGAACTGTAGCTGAATATCTCTTGCCATAGAAAAGATCCTGCCACTGTCTAACCATACCAAGTACATGGTTATTAAATATAACTTCAATAATAGGAATGTTATATCTGGTTGCTGTTGCAACTTCATTCATATTCATACGGAAGCAGCCATCACCTGCAATATTAACAACTGTCTTATCCTTACGTCCAACCTTGGCACCTATACATGCACCAAGACCATATCCCATAGTTCCAAGTCCGCCTGATGTAAGAAGTGTTCTTGGCTCTTTGAACTTATAATGCTGTGCAGCCCACATCTGATGCTGTCCAACATCTGTTGTGATAATTGCATCACCATTTGTAATCTCGTATATCTTCTCCATGATAAGAGGTCCGTTAAGAATATCTCTGTTATATCTCATAGGATAATCAAGCTTATAAGACTTGATGTGTTCCATCCAGTCTGAGTGATCCTGATTATCTAACTTATCATTGATTCTCTTAAGAATCTCTTTAGCATCTCCGAGTACATGCGCATCTGTCCTGACATTCTTGTTAATCTCAGCTGCATCAACATCAAACTGCAGAATCTTTGCATTCTTAGCGAATTTCTTAGCATTTCCAGTAACACGGTCTGAGAATCTTGCACCAACCACGATAAGAAGATCACACTCTGAAACTCCGTAGTTAGATGTCTTAGTACCATGCATACCAAGCATTCCTGTATATCTTTCATTAGATCCGTCAAATGCGCCCTTACCCATAAGTGAGTCACATACCGGTGCATCAACCTTCTCAACAAACTTCTTAAGTTCATCAGATGCCTCTGATATAACAGCTCCGCCACCAACGAATACATATGGCTTCTTAGCTTTCTTAATAAGTGTTACTGCCTTGTCAATATCTTCTTCCTTAATGCTTGCTGTAATTCTCTCTACAGGCTTTGGAACTCTTGGTGTGTACTCACACTCTGCTGCTGTTACATCCTTAGTAACATCAACTAATACAGGACCCGGTCTTCCTTCCTTGGCAATTCTGAAAGCATTTCTTAATGTCTTGGCAAGATCCTTTACATTCTTAACAATATAGCTGTGCTTTGTAATTGGCATTGTAACACCTGCTATATCAATCTCCTGAAAACTGTCTCTTCCAAGAAGAGGAACTGTTACATTACATGTAATTGCAACCATAGGAACTGAATCCATATATGCAGTTGCAATACCTGTTACAAGGTTAGTCGCTCCAGGACCTGATGTTGCAAAACATACACCAACCTTACCTGTTGCTCTTGCATATCCATCAGCAGCGTGCGATGCACCCTGCTCATGTGATGTAAGAATATGAGTTATCTCATCTGAATGCTTATAAAGAGCATCATATACATTAAGAATAGCTCCACCAGGGTATCCAAATATTGTATCAACGCCCTGTTCTTTCAAGCATTCAACAATTATCTCTGAACCATTTAACTTCATTTATCTTCTCCTGATTTCTCTTTAATGTCTTTTTATAATTATATTAAATATTACTCTTCTGCTGAACTTTTAAGAATAGCTCCTCTGTTTCCTGATGTAACGAGTGAAGCATATCTCTTTAAGTATCCTGTTGTTACCTTAGGTTCTCTTGGCTGCCACTTAGCCTTTCTTGCAGCAAGCTCTTCATCTGAAACCTTAAGTTCAAGTTTAAGTCCCGGAATATCAATGCTGATGATATCACCTTCTTCAACTAAAGCAATAGGTCCGCCAACAGCAGCCTCTGGTGATACATGACCAATAGAAGCTCCACGGCTTGCACCTGAGAATCGTCCATCTGTAATAAGAGCAACTGATGAGCCAAGTCCCATACCTGCAATAGCTGATGTAGGATTAAGCATTTCTCTCATACCAGGGCCGCCCTTAGGTCCTTCGTAACGGATAACAACAACATCACCTTCAACAATCTTACCACCCTTAATAGCAGCAATTGCATCTTCTTCTGAATCAAATACTCTTGCCGGACCTTCATGTACAAGCATCTCTGGAACAACTGCTGAACGCTTAACTACTGAGCCGTCTGGTGCAAGATTTCCTGAAAGAACTGCAAGACCACCTGTCTTACTGTATGCATTATCAACTGTTCTTATGACTTCAGGATTACGGTTGTATGCTGTTGCTATACACTCTCCGATTGTTTTTCCTGAAACTGTCATACAGTCTGTATTAAGAAGTCCGATATCTGCAAGCTCTTTCATAACTGCATATACACCGCCGGCTTCGTTAAGGTCTTCCATGTATGTTGGACCTGCTGGTGCAAGATGACAGAGATTAGGAGTCTTTTCACTTATTGGGTTAGCAAATTTGATATCGAAATCAAATCCTATCTCATGTGCAATAGCCGGAAGGTGAAGCATTGAATTAGTAGAACAACCAAGTGCCATATCTACTGTAAGGGCATTCATAATAGAATCCTTAGTAATGATATCTCTTGCTGTGATTCCCTTATTAACCATATCCATAACAGCCATGCCTGCGTGCTTTGCAAGCTTGATTCTCTCTGAATATACGGCTGGAATTGTACCATTGCCGCGAAGTCCCATACCAAGTGCCTCTGTAAGGCAGTTCATTGAATTGGCTGTGTACATGCCTGAACATGAACCGCATGTTGGGCATACCTTTTCCTCAAACTCAAGTACATCTTCCTCTGTCATTGTTCCTGCTGCATATGAACCAACAGCCTCAAACATTGAAGAAAGGCTTCTCTTCTTCCCCTTAACATGACCTGCAAGCATTGGTCCGCCTGATACGAATACAGTTGGAAGATTAAGTCTTGCTGCTGCCATTAAAAGTCCTGGAACATTCTTATCACAGTTAGGAACCATTACAAGTCCGTCAAACTGATGTGCAATTGCCATACACTCTGTTGAATCTGCAATTAAATCTCTTGTTACTAAAGAATATTTCATTCCGACATGTCCCATTGCAATACCATCACACACTGCAATAGCCGGGAATACTACAGGCACACCGCCTGCCTCTGCAACTCCTAATTTAACTGCATTGACAATCTTATCAATATTCATATGGCCTGGTACTATCTCATTATAAGAGCTTACAATACCAATCATAGGTTTCTTCATCTCTTCTGCTGTGAAGCCAAGTGCATTAAAAAGGCTTCGTGCAGGTGCCTGCTGCATACCACTTCTGGCGTTATCACTTATCATAGCTTATCTCCTTAAATATGTATTATTTAAAATGTATTAAACTCTCTCTGCGATTAAGTCGCCCATCTTGTCAGTTCCTACAAGTGTGCATCCTTCTGACATAATATCAGTTGTTCTGTAGCCTTCCTTTAAAACGGCTGCGACTGCTGCTTCAATAGCATCTGCTTCCTTGTCAAGATCAAGTGAGTATCTTAACATCATGGCTGCACTGAGAATTGTAGCAATTGGATTAGCAACATTCTTTCCTGCAATATCAGGTGCTGAACCATGGCTTGGCTCATAAAGACCTAACTTAGTCTTATTAAGGCTTGCACTTGATAACATTCCGATTGAACCTGTTATCATACTTGCCTCATCTGATAATATGTCTCCAAACATGTTCTCAGTAAGAATAACATCGAACTGTCCAGGATTCATAACAAGCTGCATAGCACAGTTATCTACAAGCATGTCTGAAACTTCAACTTCCGGATAATCCTTTGCAACCTCATGTACAATCTTTCTCCAGAGTCTTGAAGAATCAAGAACATTTGCCTTATCAACGCTTGTTACTTTCTTTCTTCTCTTCATTGCAATCTCAAATCCCTTAATTGCAATTCTTCTGATTTCTTCTTCGTTGTATGTAAGTGTATCAACGGCTGTCTCCAATCCGTCAATTTCCTTAGTATATCTATTACCAAAGTAAAGGCCGCCTGTAAGCTCTCTCATAATGACCATATCAAATCCATCACCGATTATTTCTTCCTTCAATGGACACGCTGCCTTAAGTTCATCATAAAGATATGCCGGACGTAAATTAGCAAAAAGTCCTAATTCCTTACGAATCTTTAAAAGTCCCGCTTCTGGTCTTAAATTAGGTGCAACATCATACCACTTGGAATTACCTACATTGCCTCCAACTGCTCCAAGAAGTACAGCATCAGATGCTTTAGCTGTTGCTACTGCTTCATCTGTAAGTGGAACGCCATACTCATCAATTGAGCATCCACCCATAAGAATCTTGGTATAATCGAACTTGTGACCGTATTTGTCAGCCACACTGTCAAGCACTTTCACAGCCTCTCTGACGATTTCTGGTCCTATTCCATCACCTGGAATTAAAGTTATTCTGCTTTCCATAAACCTTTACCCCTTTTTCATATGATAATTCAATTTAATATGATATAACATTTGCACAACATTTTCAATAAAAAAAGGATTCCTGACCAGACAAATGTGTCTGACCCGGAACCCTGCTTTAATTAATTACCTTTAATTATTCTGCTGATGTGCTGTCTGATGGCTTCTCAACCTGAGCAATTGCCTTCTTCTGCATTGAGATACGGCAGTTCTTGTTGTTACCAAATTCTACGATTACATCATCATCTGATATATCGATAAGAACACCATAGAAACCGCTTGTTGTAAGAACATAATCACCGATTTCCATAGAATCCATAAGTTCCTGCTGACGCTTCTGTTCCTTCTTCTGTGGCTTGATTGCCATGAAATACATCATTGCACCAATAATTACGACATAAAAAACTATGATAGCAATATTCATTGATACTCCTCCTTAAAATGTCTCTTTCAAACTTAACATATAATACATAATTGAGAGCTTCTTGTCTACCTCAAAATGTATTTTTAACAAAATATTTATAAACATACAGCATTACTGCTTATCATATGTCTTCATCTGATATAATGCCTCTTCCTTGAAGCCTGCATATCTTCCTTCTTCAATCGCAGCTCTTATGTCTGTCATGAGATGGTTGTAATAGTAAAGATTATGAAGAACGCAAAGACGCATTCCAAGCATTTCCTTAGCCTTAAGAAGATGCCTTACATATGCTCTTGAATAATTCTGACAGCATGGACATCCACAGCCTTCTTCAATTGGTGCTGTATCTGTTTCATACTTTGCATTAAAAAGATTAATCTTTCCAAACTTAGTATACACATGTCCATGGCGACCGTTTCTTGAAGGATATACACAGTCGAAGAAATCAATTCCTCTGTCCACTGCCTCTAATATATTGGCAGGTGTTCCCACTCCCATAAGATATGTCGGCTTATCTTTTGGAAGATATGGCACTACATTATCAAGTACATCATACATTTCCTCATGTGTTTCACCAACAGCAAGCCCGCCTACTGCATAACCATCAAGATCTAACTCTGATATTCTCTTGGCGTGGTCAATTCTTATATCATTAAATACGCCACCCTGATCTATACCAAAAAGCATCTGTTCAGGATTAACCGTATCAGGAAGTGAGTTCAGTCTTGCCATCTCTTTCTTGCAACGCTCTAACCAGCGGTATGTTCTGTCAACAGAATTCTGGATATACTTTCTGTCAGCCTTTGCCGGCGCACATTCGTCAAATGCCATTGCGATTGTTGAGCCAAGATTAGACTGTATCTGCATGCTTTCCTCTGGTCCCATGAATATCTTATGTCCGTCAATATGTGACTGGAAAGTAACGCCTTCTTCTTTAATCTTCCGGAGTCCTGCAAGTGAAAACACCTGAAATCCACCCGAATCTGTAAGAATCGGTTTATTCCAGTTCATGAACTTATGAAGTCCTCCAAGCTGCTTTATAATCTTATCTCCCGGTCTTACATGAAGATGGTAAGTGTTAGATAATTCTATCTGCGTTCCTATCTGCTGTAAATCAGTTGTCGCAACTGCGCCTTTAATGGCCGCAACTGTTCCGACATTCATAAATACAGGTGTCTGCACAGTTCCATGTACTGTTGTGAACTCTGCTCTTTTTGCCCTGCCATCCGTCTTTAAAATTTTATACATATCTGCTCCTTTTATTTTCTGTAAAACTCTTTAACTCTGTCCATTCTTGCCGTCATATTGTCAAATATCAGGTCAACAAGTGTAAGTGCTGTCATAGCTTCAACCACAACAACTGCTCTTGGAACTATCATAGGGTCGTGTCTTCCTTTGATTGAAACCTCGATATCCTCACCCTGCTTATTAACAGTTTCCTGCAATGCACTAATTGAAGGTGTCGGTTTTACCGCTGCCCTGAACACAAGCTCATCACCGTCGCTTATTCCGCCAAGCACTCCGCCGCTGTGATTAGTCAGCTTGCCAACCCTGCCATCCTTCATTACGAATTCATCATTATTATACTTTCCTGTAACTTTAGCCGCTTCAAAACCGTCTCCAATCTCAAAGCCTTTGACAGCCCCGATTGACATTATTGCCTTGGCAAGATTAGCATCAAGCTTTTCAAATGTAGGATTGCCAATTCCAGTCATCATGCCTGTAACCCTGCATTCAATGACACCACCGATTGAATCTCCAACTGACATCTTGCTCTCTGCAAAAGCCTTAACCTTCTCTGCAGCTTCCTTATCAGGTATGTTAAATGCGTTATTATCTCTTTCAGCTATATCAAACTTATCATAATCAATGACAATTCCACCGATTTCTTTAGCATATGCTGTAATATTAATTCCAAGCTCTTTAAGAATCTTCATAGCAATTGCACCGGCTGCAACTCTTCCGATAGTTTCTCTTCCAGAACTTCTTCCTCCGCCTCTGTAATCCCTGAATCCGAATTTCTCGTCAAATGTATAATCAGCATGTCCCGGTCTGTAATAATTAGCTATCTCTGAATAGTCAGCAGACCTCTGTGTCTTATTATATACTGCAAGTGATATTGGAGTCCCGGTAGTCTTGCCTTCAAATACGCCTGAAAGAATATGTACCTCATCATCTTCCTTTCTTGGTGTAGTAAACTTTGACTGTCCCGGTTTTCTTCTGTCTAACTGCTCCTGAATATCTTTCTCACAAAGAGGCAGACCTGCAGGACACCCGTCAATTACAACTCCAAGTCCCTCTCCATGCGACTCTCCCCATGTTGATATCTTAAATATATTTCCAAACACTGAACCTGCCATAATATATTCTCCTCATCTTTTCAATAGGATTTATTTTAACATATTAAAATATATATCATCAAGCAAAACCCCAATTTATTAATTTTTTCTTATTTTTATTTTTTTCTTAATAGTCAAATGTATTTTATATGGTAAAATAAATGTATCAATATTTTGAATGGAGTTTATTATGGGAACTGTTATAGGAATTGATTTAGGAACTGTAAATATTTTAATTTATGTTAAGGGTCAAGGAATAGTACTTAGTGAACCAAGTGTTGTTGTTGTAGATGAAGAAACAAAACGACCTATTGCTTTTGGTAAGGAAGCTTTTGATATGCTTGGTAGAACACCGGGTAAAATTAAAGTTATTAAGCCAATGAAAGATGGGGTTATTGCAGATTTTGAAACAACTGAGATGCTACTTGACTATATTCTTCGTAAGCTTAAGATAAAAGGAAGCATGTTTAAACCAAGGATTTTAATATGTTGTCCTGCTAATATAACAGAAGTTGAAAAATCAGCAATTAAAGATGCTGCTGAAAGAATTGGAGCTAAAAAAGTATTTATTGAAGAAGAATATCCAAATTTAGTATTTGCAAAAGATGGAGAAATTTATGATTTTGATGGGAAAAAGGCGATTGCAATCGGTGGCGCATACAGTCGCGATAAAGA
>ENA-OOQG01000572-OOQG01000572.1-human-gut-metagenome-genome-assembly--contig:-NODE-572-length-12468-cov-1.786836_pt1 | contig 12468 bp, 13 predicted proteins | sample MGYA00241085_ERZ501155 | MGnify/ENA primary metagenome ERZ501155 (study PRJEB25962, sample SAMEA2042438) | human gut metagenome | biome: human gut; feature: human-associated habitat; material: faeces...
AGAAATGTAAGCCCGATGGTTGCAACATATTGCGATGACGGAGCATTTATCGCATCTGACCTCACAGCATTTATCAAATATTCAAAGCGCTATTTTATACTTCCGGAGTACACTATCATGACAATGACTGCTGATGGAATCGAAATGGAGGATTTAGAGGGTAAGAAAGTTGAGCCGGATTATCTTGAGGTAAACTGGGATGTAACGGCAGCTCAGAAGGATGGATATCCGCATTTCATGATCAAGGAAATTCATGAGCAGCCGACAGCTATCACAAGGACTATCACTCCAAGAATCAAGGATTCACTTCCTTGCTTTGAGGATGATAATATTCCTGATTCGTTCTTCGAGGATATAAGCGATATAACAGTTGTAGCCTGTGGTACAGCTATGTATGCAGGAATGGTCGGAAAAGCTCTTTTAAAGAACAAGTTTGGTATTCCTGTTTCTGTTGAGATTGCATCAGAGTTCAGATATGAGCAGCCTGTTCTCACAGACAGGTCAATGGTTATTTTTGTGTCACAGTCAGGTGAGACAATCGATACCTTAGAGGCACTTCGTCTGGCTAATAAATATACTAAAAAGACGCTTTCTATCGTAAATGTAAAGGGTTCAACAATAGCCCGTGAGAGTAACTATGTACTTTATACACACGCAGGTCCTGAGATTGCCGTGGCAAGTACCAAGGCATACACAGTTCAGGTGGCAAGCTTTTACCTGATTGGATGCAAGCTTGGTCTTGTATCCGGCCGTATGACCAAGGAAGAGGCAAAGACATTTATTGAGAATCTGCAGGAGGTTCCAAATCTCATTGAGTCAGTTATCACGCAGGCACCTGAGATTGAACAGCTTACGAAGAGAATGACAAATGCTACAAATGCGTTTTACATAGGACGAGGACTTGATTATGCATTAAGCATGGAGGGTGCACTCAAGCTCAAAGAGATTTCTTATATTCATGCTGAGGCTTATGCAGCAGGAGAGTTAAAGCACGGTACAATTGCGCTCATCAGCGAGGGTGTTCCGGTTATCGCAGTTGCTACACAGAGCCATGTATACAGCAAGGTCATCTCAAATATCCGCGAGGTAAAGGCGAGAGGCGCATACGTTATCCTTCTTAGCAAGGATAAGGATATTACAGATAAGTCAATCTGTGATGTGCATATCTCACTCCCACAGGCACCGGATGAGTTTGCGATTTTCGAGTCAGTTATAATCTGTCAGCTTATCGCTTACTACACATCAACAGGAAAGGGCTTAAACCCTGACCAGCCACGTAACCTTGCAAAATCAGTTACAGTAGAATAAATAATTTCCCCGGACATTTATATGATGTCCGGGGATTTTTTTTTCACGCTTGTGAGACACAATGCAGCATATGTAAGACATTGATGTATATGTCAGTGATTTGCACTGCACCAACACATTTTGTTAAAAAATTGTTAAAAAAATAACAAAAACTGCTTTACACACTTCTTGCACGGTGGTATGATACATAAATGCGGGTTACTCATACGAGAATCCAGCAGCCATACAATTTTCATGTGCGCTCTTATGCCGTGTGACAGAGTCACAGCATAACAGAATTAGGACGAGACCCATATGGGCTTTTACCAAAAGGAGGAAAAACAATGCGCAATTCAAAAACAAACGAACTTGTACTGACAGGTTTATTCACAGCCATTATCATTATCATGGCATTCACACCACTCGGATATATTCCGCTCGTAGTTATCAACGCTACGATTATTCACATTCCGGTAATCCTTGGTTCACTTTTCTGCGGACCTAAAAAGGGAGCATTCCTTGGATTTGTATTCGGATTTACCAGTTGTTTAAAGGCAACTATAGTCGGAGGAACTCTTTCATCCTTTGTATTTTCGCCGGTACTTGCCGCATCCCTGGTCGGAACCTCAGGTATATTTAAGAGCTTATTCATAGCATTTGTTCCAAGAATTTTAGTAGGTGTTATACCTTATTTTGTATATATAGGCATCAAAAAGGTGCTTGCGTCAGAGAAGAAAAATCTCTGGGGCACAGTTTTAAATGTGCTCATGTCAGTATTCCTTGCATTCGGAGTATATGCATTCCTCGGCAAGATGTCAGAGTCACTTTCACAGGCAGCCGCTTTAGGAATCGGCATAGCAGTCGGAGCTGTAGTATTTATAGTAGTTGAGGCTGTATTTATCAGAAAGAGCACACAGGTTATTCCGTTTGTATATGCAGGTGTAGCCGGTGCCATGACCAATACACTGCTTGTAATGGGCTCAATCTTCGTGCTTTACAAGGATGCTTATGCAGATGCAATCGGTGTGGCAGGAAACGCGGTGCTGGGCGTTATCACCGGAGTCATCAGCTTTAACGGAGTAATTGAGGCAATAGTTGCAGCAATCATCGTATACCTTGTTGGATTGGTTTTAAATACTATCAAACCAATTGCAGCAAAATAAATTCAGATAGATTTAAAATAAATGTGAAATTGTATGTACGGCGGACTGATAAGGTCCGCCTGTTTTATAAGCAGTTGGACTAGGAACGGTAAAAAAGCATTTGAGTTAAAAGAAAGGCATGATAAAAGGTGAAACATATGCATGAAATAGACATAATGGATATCGGCGGCTTCAAAATAGGCCAAGCCGAGGACACTAAGGGCTTGACCGGCTGTACGGTATTTCTCTTTGATAAACAGTCACCGGCGGGAGTTGACATAAGGGGAGGCGGACCGGCTTCGCGGGAGACACCACTTTTAAATCCTGTGGCAGACGCAAAGGGTATCCATGCTCTTGTACTGTCAGGCGGCTCTGCCTTTGGTCTGGATGCAGCGGGAGGCGTGATGAAGTATCTCGAGGAGCGCGATATAGGCTTTGATGTGGGAGTCACAAAGGTGCCTCTTGTGGTGCAGTCGTGTATTTTTGACCTGGTAATAGGTGATAAAAATGCAAGGCCAGATGGCAAAATGGCATACAAGGCGTGCGAGAACGCTTCCTATGATACCTTTTTACAGGGAAATTATGGAGCCGGAATGGGCGCAACAGTCGGCAAATATATGGGGCGTGAGCGCAGCATGAAGAGCGGAATAGGAGCCTATGCAGTACAGCTTGGAGAACTAAAGGTTGGAGCAGTGGTGACACTGAACGCACTTGGTGACATATATGATATAGATACAGATAAGAAAATTGCCGGAGCACTGGATGAAAATGGGCTGCTTTTTGATGACGAGACAGCGTATTTTGAGGCAGCGGCGAAGATTCAGAATATGTTTACAGGAAACACCACAATTGGTACAATAATAACAAATGCAAAGCTTGACAAGACCGCACTCAACAAGGTGGCATCCATGGCTCACAATGGCTATGGCAGAGCAATCAGACCCGTGCACACGATGGCAGACGGAGATTCAATCTATGCTGTATCAGTGGGCAGTGTGCCTGCCGATATCAATCTGGTGGGGCCGATGAGTGCCTATGTCATGGCAAAGGCCATTGCCAATGCAGCTAGAAGTGCAAAGTCTGTGGATGGCTACAAAGCATTTTGCGATGTAAACAAAAAATAACTGCAGAATAATAGTTTTATACAGAGGTGAAAAACATGTTAAAAGGAAAAACAGTAGTTTTGGGAGTGACAGGAAGCATAGCGGCATACAAGATAGCAAACCTTGCGAGTATGCTTGTAAAACAGCACGCCGATGTCAACGTCATAATGACACACAATGCAACAAATTTTATAAATCCAATCACATTTGAAACTCTCACAGGCAACAAGTGCCTCGTGGACACATTTGACAGAAACTTTGAATTCAATGTAGAGCATGTGGCGCTCGCAAAGAGAGCAGACATCTTTATGGTGGCACCTGCATCAGCCAATGTTATAGGCAAGATGGCAAACGGAATCGCAGACGATATGCTTACCACCACAATACTTGCAGCCAAATGTCCTAAGCTTGTTTCTCCTGCCATGAACACCAATATGTACGAGAACAGGATTGTGCAGGACAATATCAAAAAGCTCGAACACTACGGCTTTGAGATGATAAAGCCGGCTGAAGGATATCTTGCATGCGGAGACACCGGTGCAGGAAAAATGCCGGAGCCACAGACACTTTTCAACTACATAATGAGGACAATAGCCTGTGAAAAGGACCTGGCGGGCAAGAATGTACTCATCACAGCCGGAGCAACGCAGGAAAAAATAGATCCGGTACGTTTTATCACCAATCACTCAACAGGCAAGATGGGGCGTGCCATAGCAGAAAACTGTATGCTCCGCGGTGCGCATGTTACACTGGTCAACGCTTCAGTATCGGTTGAGCCACCTATGTTTGTAGATGTGGTAAGTGTGACATCGGCCGCAGACATGGCAGACGTGGTGAAATCAAAGGCTGCTGAACAGGATATTATCATCATGACCGCAGCAGTAGCGGATTTTTGCCCATCACATCCGGCTGATGAGAAAATAAAGAAAAATGACAGCTCATATGAGTCTGTAATTGAGCTTGAGCGCACAGAGGACATCCTTTCATACCTCGGAGCACACAAGGCTAAGGGACAGCTCATATGCGGTTTTTCTATGGAAACCCAGAATATGCTTGAAAACTCGAAAGCAAAGCTTGCAAAGAAAAATGCAGACATGATAGTGGCAAACAACCTAAAGGTAGCAGGCGCAGGCTTTGGAACAGATACCAATGTGGTCACACTCATCACGGCTGACGACTGCACAGAGCTTGAAATCATGGACAAGAGCTGCGTTGCGTCAAGGATTATGGACCGGTTGCTGCAGATGTAGAGCTTCGATTTTAGGTTGAGAGTGGTGCGTGTAGCGGGTGGCGTACAGATTATATGTCACCTGCTCTCATGACTCCTTAGCCTAGTAGGAGTAAATGCCGCCATCAGCAGAGCTTATTAGGCGCGAAAAATCAAACGCGCATTTTACCTCAATATATAAATTCAGGTTGTGCTGCTTGAACGAGTATTTTCCGCGCCGCTTTTGCTGATGGCGGCATATAACTTCCACACGGCACGTCGTAAATCGAGCAGATGACATATAATCTGTACGCCACCCACTCCACGCACCTAATATACTTTTATGATAAAATTTAAGAACTACATCTGCGGTATTGTTACACCATGCAGTCCACAGCCGGCAGCTCCCCGGTCACATCGAGGAAGAGATTTGTAAAGGTCTGCTCATAGTAAGGCTCCACCCAGAGCAGGCCGATGCCGAGCGACAGCACGCAAAGCACAAGCATACCGATGAAGCTTACGTTAATGTAGATGACTCTGAGTATGTTGCCGCGAATCAGCTTTATGGCATGAGTCAGGCATGCAAACACGGATAAATCATCACGCGAGAGCACCAGATACAGGTAAAAAGGAAACAGAACCAGTACAATAAAGCTGAGCACGGCACTTGCAGCATATAAAGCGATAGCAATTCCCATAGTGTCGCCGCTTAGCTTGAAAAAGTTTCTGGCTACAAGGAAAGGCGCCTTTGCAATCATAGAGATGGCATAATATATGATGTATGCTCCAAAATATCTGTTGGAGTGATTCATAAAGCAGTAGAAGACATCGCTGATACGGCACTCTTTCTTTCTTGCCATATTAAGGTGGAAACGTATGAGTCCCATCTGCAGCACGCCGACCACGATAGATAAAAGCACCTCGGCAATGTAGTAGATGACGGTCTGAACCTTTGTCGCATATACATTCCCGAGCAGGTAGGTAAACGGCAGGTCGCTAAACAGATTTATGAGTGTGACAGTGAGAAAAACGCTCATGCTAAGTTTGTATCTTCCGTTCAGGTTCTCTCTTGATATTCTTTTTAATTCTTTGGATTTCTTTTTTGGGTTCATTATATTTCTCCTGAAATAATAGTTTTGAATTAATGCTTAAGTTAGGCTTAAATTAATGTTTAAATTAATGCTTTGACAATTGTCAGATATATAGCATATACTTGTATTCATATGGTTACACAAAATCACAGGAAGGACCACACATATCATGCAGACAGATGAAACAATCGACAGGTATTTCTATATAACGGGCTGGATATGCATAGCTGTATTTGCGGCTCTTGCGGCAGTGATTGGAGTATGCGGTACGCAGATACTCACAAAGGTGCCTCCATGTCCGCTGCACGCATATACAGGCTACTATTGTCCGGGGTGCGGTGGCACGAGAGCCACATTTGCGCTGCTGCACGGACATCTGATAAGGTCGTTTGTACTCCATCCGTTTGTGCCGTATACAGCCGTTTTTGGAGGCTGGTTTATGCTGTCACAGACGCTGCAGCGGATAAGCCGCGGCAGGCTGCACATCGGAATGCACTTCAGGCCATTATATATGTGGCTTGCACTTGCCATTATTGTGGTAAACTGTATAGTCAAAAATATGCTTATATTATTTTGCGGTATTCATCTGCTGAAGTAGCTCATTGTAGTCGATACCGGTCAGGTTCTGGTATTCATTTAATATACCCTCTATGCTTCCATATTCGTGAAGCATGGCGGCAAACGAACCGATATAGATAATAAGAGTGATAACAACAGCGGCAAACGCAATCCAGAATGAGGTCATAGCCATGCTGCTCATTGAGGTGGCACCGCCTTTTGACAGTAACGCAAAAATCATGGCAAGCGAGCCGCATATGATAGACACATAAATACAGCTGCACGACGCGATGGCAATTATTGAAAGCACAAGTGCTGCAACCTCCATATTGCGTGAGCGTTTATTGTAGAAATTGTTGTTGGGATTAAAGCCCGGCCCATAATTGTTGCCGAAATTATAGTTATAATCCTGATTATAATCAAATTTTTGTGGATCCATAATAAAATTCCTTTCTATAAAGTTGATTTTATTGTATCACTTCATTTATAATACGAAAAGAATAAGTTTTTTAAAGAGGTAAAAAAATGGATATTATTGCTGCAATTGCAGAAGAACTGCAGATTAAAAAAGGACAGGCCGAGGCCGCTGTCAAGCTGATAGATGAGGGAAACACCATTCCTTTTATCGCCAGATACCGAAAGGAGGCAACCGGCTCATTAAATGATGAGGTGCTCAGAAATCTCTTCGACAGACTGACATATCTACGTAATCTTGAGGACAAGAAGCAGACAGTGCTTGCAAGCATTGAGGAGCAGGGCAAGCTTACGGATGAGCTTAAGAAGGCAATCCTTGAGGCACAGACACAGGTGGCGGTTGACGATTTGTACAGACCTTACCGTCCGAAGAGAAGAACCCGTGCCACAATCGCAAAGGAAAAGGGCTTAGAGCCACTGGCACAGACCATTTTAGCGCAGGAATCGTCTGTTGATATCATGGCAGAAGCAGCTAAATATGTGGATGCAGAAAAAGACGTGGCAGATGAAGCGGCTGCACTTGCCGGAGCAAAGGATATCATTGCAGAGAACGTATCCGACAATGCCGGTTACAGAACAAAAATCAGAGAGCTTACCATGCAAAAGGGGCGTCTTATATCGACAGCCAAGGATCCAAAGGCGGAGTCTGTCTATGAGATGTACTATGAATTTGATGAGGCTCTTTCCAAGGTGGCAGGTCACAGAACACTCGCAATTAACCGTGGTGAGAAGGAAAAAATCCTCACAGTAAAGATAGAGGCACCGACAGAGGATATCATAAAATATCTTAAAAAGCAGGTTATCACAAATGATGGAGCGCCTACAGCAACCGTACTCACAGAGGTAGTGGAGGATGCGTACGACAGGCTTATTGCCCCTGCCATAGAGCGTGAAATCAGAAACAATCTGACAGAGGAAGCAGAGGATGGAGCTATAAAGGTATTCGGAAAGAACTTGGAGCAGCTTCTCATGCAGCCTCCAATTGCAGGACAGGTTGTGCTTGGATGGGATCCGGCATTCCGTACAGGCTGCAAGATTTCTGTCGTAGACCCTACAGGAAAGGTGCTCGATACCACAGTAATCTACCCGACAGCACCACAGAACAAGGTCGAGGAGGCAAAGGCCGTAATCAAAAAGCTCATAGACAAGCATCATGTCACACTTATCTCACTTGGAAACGGAACAGCATCGCGTGAGTCAGAGCAGGTGATTGTAGAGCTGTTAAAGGAAATTCCGGTAAAGGTGCAGTACATCATAGTAAATGAAGCAGGTGCGTCAGTATATTCAGCCAGCAAGCTTGCCACGGAGGAGTTTCCGAATTTTGATGTGGGACAAAGAAGTGCCACATCCATGGCGCGTAGACTTCAGGATCCGCTCGCTGAGCTTGTAAAGATTGATCCAAAGTCAATCGGTGTCGGACAGTATCAGCACGATATGAACCAGAAAAAGCTCTCAGAGGCACTCGGAGGAGTTGTAGAGGACTGCGTAAATAAGGTTGGTGTAGATTTAAATACAGCATCAGTTTCACTGCTTGAGTACATATCAGGCATCTCAAAGACCATTGCCAAAAACATCGTGGACTACAGAGAGGAAAACGGTAAATTCACATCACGTTCACAGCTTCTTAAGGTAGCAAAGCTTGGACCGAAGGCATTTGAACAGTGTGCAGGCTTCATGCGTATCTCAGACGGAAAGAACCCGCTTGATGCCACAGGCGTGCATCCTGAGTCATATGATGCCACAAAGGCAGTGCTTGAAAAGCTTGGCTACACAATGGAGGATGTAAAGAACAGAAATGTAGTTGGAATCTCAAAGAAGGTATCTGATTACAAGGCGCTCGCAGACGAGGCAGGAGTTGGTGAAATCACACTGCGTGACATCGTAAAAGAGCTTGAAAAGCCGGCAAGAGACCCGCGTGAGGATATGCCAAAGCCAATTCTAAGAAGCGATGTCCTTGAGATGAAGGACCTCACACCGGGTATGGTATTAAAGGGCACAGTCAGAAACGTAATAGATTTCGGATGCTTCGTGGATATAGGAGTACATCAGGACGGACTTGTACATATTTCACAGATGAGCGCAGAAAGAAGAGTTGAACACCCTCTTGATATTGTGAGCGTTGGAGATATTGTAGATGTCAGGGTTATAGATGTTGATACTAACAAGGGCAGAATATCATTATCTATGATTTTAGATGAAAAGGAAGCTGCCAATAGAAGCTATAAGAACAATTCAGACAAGAATGGTGACAAGAAGAATAATAAGAATAATGGCAGCAGGAATAATAAAAATAATGCTGGCAGAAAGTCATCTAAACAGCAGGGACTTAATTTAAGAGGCCTTGAGAAGTTTATGCACTAATTATCCTGCACTGACAGCAAAGAAAGTATACAGAAAGCCGTAAACAGGCTTATAGGAAGGTTGAAATTTAAGATGATTGGAATGCGTTTTGTTAAGGAGAAGGTGTATGGCTGATAATATTATGAATGATAATGCAAAAGATAATAATGCAGACAATAATGTAATAGAATTTGACAGCAAGGTCACAGAAAAGGATTTACTTAGATTTAAGTTTTATCATAAGTATCACACAATATCAGGTATGGCAGAGATAATGCTGGCCCTGATAATGATAGTTCTCTGTGTTATATCAATAGGCAGGGTTAACGCTTCATATTCACTTATGGTAGGTGTGTTTGGTGTATTCTTTCTTGTGTTCCCATCGGTTGATATGAAGCACAGGGCTAAAAGACAGATGGAAAAGGTTGTTACATTTAAGGAGCAGGTGCATTATAGAATAGATAATAAAGGCATAACTGTGAGTCTTAATGATGTAACAGAAACACTTGGCTGGGACAAGATTTACAAGATTAAATTTGATGGTGCTAATATCGATGTTTATATGACAACAGTCAATGCCAATATTATTCCTGTAAGGGATTTTAACGGCAGGGCAGATGAGTTTATAAGAATGGCACAGCAGCATCTGAAGCCATTCCAGATAAAAGTTGATGTTAAGAAAATGAATAAAGCAGCATAAAAGGAATTAAATATGATAATAGAGACATTTGATTCAAAGCAGACATATGAACTTGGCTATAAGCTTGGCTGTGAGGCAAAGGCAGGAGATATATATTGTCTTGACGGCGAGCTTGGAGTTGGTAAGACAGTATTTACACAAGGCTTTGCCAAGGGCCTTGGAATAGAAGAACCTATTAATAGTCCGACTTTCACAATAGTACAGGAATATACACAAGGACGTATTCCATTATACCATTTTGATGTATACAGAATAAGTGATGTGTCAGAAATGGACGAAATAGGATATGAAGAATACTTTTACTCAGACGGAGTGTGCCTTGTTGAATGGGGAAAGCTTATAGATGAGCTGTTTCCGGACAATACAACATATATCTCAATAAGTAAAGATTTATCAAAAGGTTTTGATTACAGAAAGGTAGAAGTAGCCACTAAAGAAATGGAGGATTAGTATGAAGGTTTTGGCAATTGAAAGTTCTGCTGTAACAGCTTCTGTTGCAATTATGACGGAAGATACGCTTATAGCAGAATATACAATTAATTATAAAAAGACACATTCCCAGACATTGCTTCCTATGATAGATGAAATATGCCGTATGACAGAAAATAATGCGGCGGACTGCGATATAATTGCAGTATCCAATGGTCCGGGTTCATTTACGGGTTTAAGAATTGGTGCGGCAACAGGGAAGGGTCTTGCACTTGCACTTGATAAACCAATGGTGGCAGTTCCTACGCTTGAAGCTATGGCATACAACTTTTATGGTGATGACAGGATTATATGTCCTGTTATGGATGCAAGAAGGGCACATCTGTATAGTGGTCTTTACCGTTTTGAGAATGGAAAGCTTATAACTGTCCACGAACAGTGCCTTATATCATATGGAGAGCTTGCAGGAATCCTTAATGAAGTAAAGGAAAAGGTTGTGTTCGTTGGAGATGGAATAGCGGCAGCTAAGGACTATTTTAAGGATAATCTTACCTGCAATTACACATTCAGCCCAGCCGGTTTAAGGACACAGAGGGCTTCATCGGTTGCCCTTGCAGCTATTGATATGGCTAATGAGGGAAAGACAATCGGATCAGATATGTTAAAGCCAGATTATCTTCGTCCATCACAGGCTGAAAGAGAACATAGTGGGAAGAGGGCATAATTATGGAATATCATATAAGACCAATGGAAGACAGAGATATTTCAACAGTTGAACAGATAGAAAAAAGTATATTTTCCCTTCCGTGGTCGGCTAAATCCTTTGCAGATGCAGCTAATACACCAGAAAATGTATATCTTGTATGTGAGTGTACAGGAGAGATAGCAGGTTACTGTGGTATGTGGACTGTGTTAGGAGAGGGCAACATAACCAATATTGCGGTTTCTCCTTCATATAGAAGAAGTGGTGTTGCAGAAGCACTTCTTAAGGAGCTTGAAAGACGGGCAAGATTAAAAGATGTGACTATATTCTTTCTTGAAGTAAGACAGAGCAATGAAGCAGCCAAGAGGCTTTATGAGAAATTAGGTTATTCTCCAATCGGTGTAAGAAAGAGATTTTATGAAAAGCCGGTTGAAGATGCAATAGTTATGTCCAAATCATAATATTATTAACAAGATGGAAGGAGACGATATGTTAGATGTATGTTTATTAGGAACAAGCGGAATGCTTCCTTTGCCGGGAAGATGGCTTACATCTTTAATGACACGCTATAACGGCAGCAGTCTTTTAATAGACTGCGGTGAGGGAACACAGATAGCTATCAAAGAAAAAGGATGGAGCTATAATCCGATAGATGTTATATGCTTTACACATTACCACGCTGACCATATAAGCGGACTTCCGGGTCTGCTGCTTACAATAGGCAATTCTGACAGGAAAGAGCCATTGACGCTTGTAGGTCCTAAGGGACTTAACAGAGTAGTGTCAGCATTGAGAGTTATTGCACCGGAGCTTCCATTTGAAATAAAGACGATAGAACTGACAGGGCAGCAGGAAAATTTATAAGTCAAGGGCTATGAGATTGATGCATTCCGTGTAAACCACGCAGTTACCTGTTATGGATACTCAATTAATATTCCGAGAATAGGCAAATTCAATGCTGATAAGGCGAAAGAGCTGGGTATTCCGTGCAGGGTCTGGAATAAGTTACAGCATGGTGAAGAGGTTACTATGGAAGGGGTTACATATACTCCGGATATGGTTATGGGAGCACCAAGAAAGGGTATTAAGCTTACTTACTGTACTGATACAAGACCTGTGCAGTCAATAGTAGATAATGCAGCAGGTTCAGATTTATTCATATGTGAAGGTATGTATGGAGAAAAAGATAAAGAGGCAAAGGCTAGGGAATATAAGCATATGACATTTTATGAAGCCGCAGACATGGCCAAGAGAGCCGGGGTGGAAGAAATGTGGCTGACTCATTTTTCGCCATCTTTAGTTCATGCAGAAGATTATATGCCTGAGGTAAAAAAGATTTTTCCAAATGCTTATCTTGGAAAAGATGGGAAGAGTGTCGAATTACTTTTTGATGAAAATGAATAGGATTTTTGGATCCTGAAATGTTACATGTAG
>ENA-OOQG01000587-OOQG01000587.1-human-gut-metagenome-genome-assembly--contig:-NODE-587-length-12242-cov-2.604250_pt1 | contig 12242 bp, 10 predicted proteins | sample MGYA00241085_ERZ501155 | MGnify/ENA primary metagenome ERZ501155 (study PRJEB25962, sample SAMEA2042438) | human gut metagenome | biome: human gut; feature: human-associated habitat; material: faeces...
GACATACGCAAGCAGTCCCACAACCTTATAAGTCTCTCCGGAAACTGTGACGGTATCTCCCACCTTTATTCCGACATTGTCGGCATGCATACGGTCAATGGCAATTTCATCCGCCTTCTGTGGAAAACTTCCCTGCAGCATACATGCCAGGTTGATATCCTTTGTCTTTGCAAATACGCGGATCGTTCCATCCTTTTTCCCGTCGTTATTATAATCTTCTTCCTCATTTCGGAAAAAGTTTTCATACAATGTTGTCTTTGGTGCCTTAAAATCCGCTTTTTCACCGGTCTCAATTGCCGAAAGCAAGGTGGCATCTGCCTGTTTTTTTAGCTCAAAATGACCGTCTTCCTGTTTGTATTTTGTCACGCCTTCGTTTGCCGAAGTAATCATACTCTCGTTTGCCACACACATACCGGACACAAAGCCGATCGTGAGCACAAGAAACAGGAATACAACCAGATATTTTTTCCAGTCCCCGATCAGTTCTTTCGGTATTCTCCTGATCAGGGGATTTTTGATTTTTTTCATAGCAGCCCCCTTACCATTCCAGATCTTCCGCGGATACCTTGTTTGTATTGATGTCGTTGTGGCGCACCGCACCGTCACGGAGCTTGATCACATGATCTGCCATATTTTTGATGGCCTCGTTATGCGTTACCATAATGATCGTGTTGCCGTATTTTTGATTGACCTCCTCGATCAGTTTTAAGATTTCCTTGGACGTATTGTAGTCAAGTGCTCCCGTTGGCTCATCGCAGAGCAGGATATCCGGATTTTTTACAATTGCACGGCCGATGGAAACACGCTGCTGCTGGCCTCCGGACAACTGGTTCGGCAGTTTGTAGCGGTGCTCGTAAAGTCCGAGCGTATGTAACAGATCGTCAATATCGAGCGGACTGTCTGATAAATATGCACCAACCTCAATATTTTCCCTTACAGTAAGGTTAGGTATAAGATTATACATCTGAAAAACATATCCAAGATGCTTTCTTCTGTACTGTGTAAGACGCTTTTCATTCATATCCGCTGTCTTCTCACCATCTATAGATATGTAACCCTCGTCTGCATCATCAATACCACCGATAATATTAAGCAGTGTTGATTTACCAGAACCTGATGGACCAAGCAATACAACGATTTCCCCTTTATTAACCTCTATGTCTATTCCATTCAGTACTTCCACCCGGCTTTCGCCTTCTCCATAATGCTTTTTGATTCCCTTAATCTCTAAAAACATATTTACCTCCTTCGGGCACGCCCTCTCATATCATTATATGAACAATCGTTCATATATTCATTATATTAGCACTTATTAATTTTGTGTCAATAGGTGAAAATTTATCATCAACAGGCACAAAAAAAGTAAGCGTAGGTTAGAATGCCCTAACCCCGCTTACTTTATCACATTTCACTATATAATTCACTATATCTTATTGATAAATATTATCAATAAACAAACTGCATTTTTACTTGTCTTTACCTGTCAACTCATCAATAAGCCTTATTGATTCCATAATCATACTGTCACAATGAGCCTTCTTCTCACCACCCTTTAAAGCATTGTCTCTTAAAAGGTCAGCACAGTTAGTCATTCCATTGTGATTGTCCCTTATTGTTCTCTGAAATGCTCCGACAGCACCCGGACTGCTTACACCAAGTGCGCCGAGTACCATAAGTCCCCCGGTGATTGCACCGCATGTTCCTCCACATTTCATACCGCCGCCAAAATTACAGCCAAGACATTCTGCCTGTGACTCAGTTAAACCTAAATCATCAGCATATGCCATCATAATAGTTTCGGCACAATTATAGCATTTCTGCGGTGAACGCAGTTCCTTAGCTTTCTCTATATGTCTGTTCATACTCATTCCTCATCCTTCATTATTTATCGTATTACTCATTACTGTTCCATAAAGCCAAACTTTTTCTTCTTGACTCTCACAAAGAAGAACACACTTAATGCAACTGAAGCAAGCTCCGCAATCGGCCATGCCCACCATACAAGATTAACATTCCCTGTTCTGGAAAAAATATAAGCACATGGCACAAGGAATATGATCTGTCTTACAAATGATACAAGCATGCTGTATATACTACTTCCAAGTGCCTGAAAGAATGAACTGCATATAATACATATTCCTGCAAATATAAAACTTATTGATATAGTCCTTAAAGCAGGAACTCCCATTCGTATCATATCTGACGATGCACTAAATATTGACAGCATTGGAACCGGGAATATCTGAACTGCAATCATAAAAAGTATCATTATTATCTCTGCATACATTACTGCAAGCTTAAGTGTCTGTATAACTCTGTCTTCTCTCTTGGCCCCATAATTAAAAGCTATTATAGGAACCATTCCACTGTTCATACCAAATATTGGCATAAATGCAAAGCTCTGCAGTTTAAAATACACACCAAATACAGCAACCGCTGTTGATGTAAATACAACCAGAATCTTATTCATGCAGAATGTCATAACAGAACCAATCGCCATCATAATAACTGATGGAATTCCTATGAACAAGATATTGCCAATTCTTTTTCCTGATGGTCTGAATCCCTTAAAAGTAATATGTATCTCTTTATTAACCTTAATATTAAATATCACTGCCATAACGGCTGCAACAATCTGGCCCGCAACCGTAGCTACTGCTGCACCTACAATACCAAGCTTTGGTGCACCAAACAGACCAAATATAAGTATCGGGTCAAGAATAATATTAATTATTGCACCTGTACCCTGTGTAATCATGCTGTAAAATGTTCTTCCTGTAGCCTGTAATAACCTCTCAAATATCATCTGGAACAGGCAACCAAAGCTGACTATAAGAATAACTGAAAGATAATCATAACCATAGTCAGCTATCACTTCATTAGCACCTTGAATAACAAAAAACTCTCTGGCAAAGAAAAGCCCTATGGCAAGAAATATTATATAGCTGCAAGCCGTTATGAATATACCCTGCACAGCCATTTTATCAGCTTCTTCATGCCTTCCTTCTCCTAATGCCCTTGAAAGCAGCGCATTAGTACCTACACCCACGCCACCTGCAACACCAATCATAAGATTCTGCATTGGAAATGCCATTGAAACCGCTGTAAGCGCTTCCTCACTTATTCTTGCAACAAATATACTGTCAACAATATTATACAGTGCCTGTACAAGCATTGATATCATCATTGGCAGAGCCATATTAATAAGCAGCTTATTAACAGGCATTGTACCCATTTTATTTTCTTTCATTGTATTACTCATAAAATTCTTCTCCCTTATTCTCCTCGTCAAAATATTCATATTCTCTCATATTATCTTTGGTTTTATTCTGCTCATCAATAGCATTGCCAAGACCCTTCAATGCTGAGAAAGGCAGGAATATCTTAGCTCTGCTTTCCATATCCATTCTTGGTCTTTTACTCGGCACCGGCCATTTCATATTGATTATATCATCATATTTACCCATAAGCTATGCCCTGTGACCTCCTATCTGCCCGTTCCTTTCAATAGCAGTCGCCTTACTCTGCAGGTTATTAGCTTTCATGACCGCATTCTTACCATATTTTTTCTTAATATCAAGCATGGCATGCTGCATCTTCTTTTCGCGTTCAAGCTGTGTCTGGTCTGTAAACATGTCAAACTGCTGAAAGCCCTCATTAGTAAGATTGGCAACTGTTAGATTTAATTTTCGGATATACAGTTTTCTGTTAGTGTATTTATCATATATATCAAGAAAAGCTTCTCTTAACTGTTTTGATGAAGATGTACATGTCGTAAGTGAAACAGATTTATTAAGTCCTTGTGGAACTTCCCTTCCATATCTGTCCACATGGATTTCACCCTTGTAAGTTCCTTTATCAACATTTACCCTGTCATAAGTTACATTTAACGCAATCGAATCAGTCACAAAACCTTTATCAACTAAATCCAATGCAAGCTCATCTGCCATCTCTCCAACTACTATTCTTGCGTCTTCAAATGTATATGGCTCTTTTAACACCTGTCCTGAACACAGGCTGCTCGCCTTGGGCTTATATTTCTTAATATCTGCAATTGTACACGGTTCATATCCCCATGCGTGGTCTATTAGAATCTCTGCATCTACACCAAACTGCTTATACAGCCAGTCCTCATCTTCAAGAGACATTCTCGCAATATCCCCCATAGTCTTTATCCCATGTTTTTCAAGCTGTCTTGATATTCCTGGTCCAACCCTCCAGAAGTCAGTAAGAGGTGTATGACCCCATAACATTTTTCTGTAATCATTAACACTTAATTCTGCGATACGCACACCCTTGCTGTCTGCCTGTATATGCTTTGCAACTATATCCATTGCTATCTTGCACAGATACAGATTAGGTGCAATTCCTGCAGTAGCCGTTATTCCTGTCGTATCATACACATCCTCAATAACTTTTGCGGTAAGTTGTCTTGCCGTCATATTATACAGCTTCATATAATCTGTTGCATCAATAAATACTTCATCAATACTGTATACAGTTATGTCATCCTTGCTGAAATATTTAAGATATATAGAATATATCTTCGACGAATATTCTATATAAAGTCCCATTCTTGGAACTGCTACAGTATATTCAAGCTTCTTTCCTGTGCGTTCTTCAATTTCTTTTGCCTTCTGTTCTACCTCAAAAAGCCTGCTTCGTCCGGAAAGTCCATATTTCTTAAGAGAAGGAGTAACTGCAAGACATATTGTTTTGGCTGTTCTTGATTCATCAGCTACAACGAGATTAGTGGTAAGCGGGTCTGATTCTCTTTCAACACACTCAACACTTGCATAGAATGATTTAAGATCAATTGCAATATATACTCTTTCCATCACATCCTCCTTCCCGAATTTCAGAAAGACACACCAGTTATTACGATACCAGTGTGTCTTTAAAATATACATTTTATTCTTTTATTACATTGTTATAAGCTGCTTCATTATATCAACCGGAACGTAATAACTTACTCCTAAAGGATTAATAACTATCCCTGAAGCACCCAATTCCTTTACTGTCTTAAGAAGTTCCATATATGTGTAAAGCATATCCTCATGCTTACCTGCATAACATTTTTCCATCTCTAAACCATCTGTAAATACTGGAAGTGCAAGAACTTTCTCACCTTCTTTGTGGCTTACTTTATCAGTAATATCAACATATGGATGTGAAATTGATACCTCTTCATCTGTCTCTTCCTTAGTACAAGGAACCATGTAATCTGCATTACGGATAGCTTTCTTAAGTTCTGCTTCTTTATCTCTTAAAATCGCTGCCTTAGCTGTTGAATCCCCTGACTTTCTGTACTCCTGGAAGAACTTGATAAGTGCGTTCTGAAGTCCTGGATTAGTCACAAAATCTTCTCTTATATACTGGTCATATGCTCCAATCTCTTCTCTTGAAACAATAAGCTCATTATCCCTGCCATCTGTAAATCTGATATTTCTGCATCCGTTACGATATAAATGTGCTATCTCATACTGCATTGAATCCTTATCCTCAATACCATATGAAATTTCATATCCATATTTTCCAAGCTGTTCTTCTACTCTGGCATGATTAGTATAATCATATAATACAACTATATCATCATCAACCATATATGGATAACCTGTACTGTCACAATATATTGTCCATAAGTGATCAGCATTAAGAAGCTTATCAACAATAATCCTTCTGTACACATTACCTATTTCATTAAAATATCCTTCATCATTGACATTATTCTTTTCCTGAGCTTTCTTGATAAGCTCTGGAAGAACTTTAGTAAGAACTTCTACTCCGTCTGTAATTGAAAGTCCAGTTACATACGCAACACCCTTGTCTTCATCCTTAAAAATGTGTCTTATAATGTCCTGTGCTTTAATTGAATCCATTAAACTCTCCTCCTGGTAAAAGCATTTTTAAATGTGCCCGAATCACTTTTATTATCTAACAATAATACCAGCATAATTCTCGCTTTAGTAGGCGACATGTCTGTATAGAAGATATTATCTCCACAGTCTGCAAAATCACCCTTCATATATACATCTTCACTACATGATACTACTACAATACCAGCATTCTTTCCTGATACAGCTTCTGAAAGTTCTTCCGAAAGTTCTCCATCGGCAGTCGAAGAAACTATAACTATAGCATCATTAAGATACATATTCTTGTATAATGCATCTGCATCAATTCCAACATAATCATATACAATATCTATATTGTCTAATCTCTTAGTGTCCGCAATGTCAAATATCATATAATCATTAACATTAACAAAAAATCCTTCTGGTAACTGATTATTGGCATTATCTGTCTTATCAAAGTCTTTATTAATATACTCCTTCGCCTGTGTTACCTTATAATCCGGACTGCCGTTGTTATAATCATATGGTATTATTACAAGAGGTTTATCATCCTTAACTGTAAGTGACAGAAAATATCTGACATCTTCTGAGTATTTCTTATTAAGAACAAGAACAACTCCTTTAACATCTTTATTATTCATATCTGAATTAATGTCTTTAGCTATTGCCAGCATTCCATCGATGGAATAATCTGTATTATCTTCTGTTCCATATACACATATATCAGGCTCACTGTTACTGTCATCTTTGTTATCGTCTACAGTTTCTGATGTTGTCTCATTATCTTTATCTGCATTATCCTGTCTGGTTTCGTCCTGCGAAAGAATATATTTCATCGGATTCTTTAACATTGTGCTGCATCCTGTCAGTGTCAGAATTGACATAAGTGAAACCATTGCGATTATACAACATTTTTTATTAATCATACATAAAACCTCTTGTTAACCTCTGCCGTAACATCTTACTTCTCAGATTATAGTAAGAATTCCAAGCGATTTAAGAAGGAGAAGGAATAAAAGAATTGGAGCAATCCACTTTACCATAACAGTATAAAGCCACTTTCTTCCCATCTTAATCCCTGTTTTCTCTACTTCATCTATAACAGTCTTTGGCTTAAGTATCCATCCTATAAGGATACATGTTCCTATAGAAACTATTGGCATAAGTACATTATTGCTGACATAATCCATAATATCAAGCACCTGTGCATGTACTCCGTTAGGGAGCTTAATATCAAATAACAGTTTATTATATCCTAAGCATACGATAACTGCAACAGCTATACCAATTACAGTTTCTATTGCTGTAGCCTTGTTTCTGTTTAACTTAAATTCATCCATAAAGCTTGAAACAATAGCTTCCATAATTGAAACTGCACTTGTAAGGGCTGCAAAGAATACCATTGCAAAGAATATTGCACCAATTACATTTCCTGCAAATCCCATAGAATCAAATACTTTAGGAAGCGAAACAAACATAAGACTTGGACCTGATGCTGTCATTCCATCTCTTCCCATGAATACAAATACAGCAGGAATAATCATTACACCTGCAAGAAATGCAACTATTGTATCAAATAGCTCAATCTGGTTAATTGACTTTCCAAGGTTAGCATCATCACTTACATATGAACCATATGCAATCATAATACCCATGGCAACACTTAAACTGTAGAAAAGCTGTCCCATTGCGTCCATAAGAACTGTACAGAACTGCTTAACAGTAATTCCTTTCATGTTAGGAATTACATAAGCACCTAATCCCTGTAAACCTGTTCTTGTTGTGCCATCAATGTCTGTATATGAAATTGTAAGTGAATATACAGATACACCAAGAACAAGCACAATAAGTAATGGCATGATAATCTTTGATGATGATTCAATACCACTGTTAACACCACGGAATATAATAAATGCAACAATTATTGTAAACACAAGCATCATTATGATTGGTTCTGCTGTCTGACCGATAAATCCTGAGAAATATCCGTCCTGTGCTGCTGCATGTCCATTACCCGTAATATAAACAAGAAGATACTTAAGTACCCATCCACCGATTGTTACATAGTATGGAAATATCATTATAGGTACAATACATGCAATAATACCCAGTGGCTTCCACTTACTCTTTAACTTGCTGTAAGCTGTAAGCGGACTCTGCTTTGTCTTTCGTCCAATAGCAATTTCTGTTGTGAGTAGAGTAAAACCAAATGTTAATGCTAAAACAATGTAAATAACGAGGAATAATCCGCCTCCATCTTTAGCTGCCAGATAAGGAAATCTCCATATGTTACCAAGTCCTACAGCACTACCCGCTGCTGCAAGGACGAACCCTATAGAGCCCTTGAATGAATTACGATTTTCGTTCATTTCATAACCTTCCCTTTTTTTTAAATATACTTATAAATTATACCTAATAATCTATATAAGGTCAAGGAAAGCGTTACATCATATTAGTCTTCTCTACATACAATATATACATTGGAATAACATTATTTTTGATAATATACTTAGCCTCAAATGCTTGTAAAGTGCTCTTTTGCAAACTGCATATCCTGTACCACTTCTACAGTTCCAAGATAAATACCTTTTTTGTCTCTCACTGCATAATAAGTTACTAAAAATGGTTTTCCTTGCTTTTCCATCCAGACCGGAACGCTATCCCTAGTATGATTTTTAAAACTTTCTATAATGGAACGAACCATTGGCTCTATCTTAGGCGGATGACAAGAGAATACTTCTCTGTCAATTGCCATACCAGGTCGTTTGAACACTTTCGCTCCTTCGTTAAAGAAACGATTTATATTATTATCATCGATAAATGTAATCTCTATTGGCAATGTATTAAGCATAGCTTCCAGCTGTGCTACACTCATATGTCCACCTCCCATTACTATTTCACCTTCATTAATAGCCGCCTTATGACGATTCTTTTTATCCTGCACATATTTTTCTGCTTCTTCCCATCTATTCTCAATGCCATACACTAATGCATAGTCTTTGGCATCTTCATAGATTCCATACCATTCTTCGACTGTAAAATTCACTGCGCAGATAGGGAACAATATATTATTCTCTTTATAAATCATTTCATCCGCTCTTGTTAAAACAGCCTGTACTCTATTAATCCATTCTTCGTCATGATTGCTTTCTTTATCTATTGCTGCTAATTCATCTCTGATTTCATCATCAACAGTCCACATAACATCCGATGGCCCTGAAATTTCATAGCGAACTTTAAGGAGTGGATAAATCAAATCACCCTTTTTTGCATAGTGTATTGCTATTTGTCTAAAATCTGATATTTTTTTGCTTACATCTTCGCCCTTTTCTAGTGCACCTCTAATATCTGATATTTCTTTACTAAACTTCTCATTTTCTTCTGTAAAAGAATAAAGAGGATGCCCCTTTGTTTCTCTGAGTGCTTTTGCAAGCTCATGTTTTCTGACATACGCATCCGGCATAATTTTCATTTCGGATCTTTCTTCTTTTTTTAAAGATTCTTCGACTGCCTTTTCAGCATTTGCTATTTTTTCTTCTTTAGTTAAGCCATGAAACAATGCACTATGCACATCACACAGTTTCTGCACCTCTGTAATAGGTGTTCCCTCTTTTATAAGTTCCTGCTCTGCCTTCATGATTTCAGAAGCTTCTACATCAGAAAAATTTTGAACAAAATCTTTTTTAACACTTTCTAAATCTTCTCCATTTCCAAGTCTCTTTAAATAATCCTTCAGCAATTCTGTATTGCTAGTCTCTTTGACTTGAAATTCTTTGCTTCTCATAGAAGAAATATCTGGCATATTACCAGTAATTTCATCCACCGACCAGTTTAAATTCATTTTTTTATTCATAATATTTTACCACCTTTCACCTATTTTGTTTGGTTCCCTCATGATTATTTATTTAATAACTTTTTTATATCCTCTTCAGGTGTACTAATTGGAGAAAGCCCATAATTCTCTACCAGGAAATTCAGCACATTTGGCGAAATGAATGTTGGTAATGTTGGTCCTATGTGAATGTTCTTTATTCCAAGATAAAGAAGCGTAAGTAAAATACATACAGCCTTCTGCTCGTACCATGAAAGTACCATCGATAGCGGAAGTTCATTCACATCACATTCAAATGCTTCTGCTAAAGCGATTGCGACCTTGATTGCACTATAAGCATCATTACACTGTCCCATATCCATGATTCTTGGAAGTCCTCCGATTGTTCCTAAATCTAAATCATTGAATCTGTATTTTCCACATGCAAGCGTCAAAATAATGCTGTCTGCAGGAGACTGTTTTACAAACTCTGTGTAGTAATTTCTTCCTACTCTGGCTCCATCACATCCACCAACCAAGAAGAAATGTTTAATATCTCCATTCTTTACCGCTTCAATCACCTGATCTGCTACAGATAATACAGTTCCATGTGAGAAACCAGTTGTTACCTGTATTCCACCATTAATTCCAGTCATATGCTGATCTTTGGTATATCCACCTAAGGCGAGTGCCTTTTCAATAACTGGTGTAAAATCCTTTTCTTCTCCTATGTGTACAATTTCTGGATAAGATACAACTTCTGTTGTAAATACTCTGTCTGCATAGCTTGGTTTTACAGGCATAAGACAGTTCGTTGTATACAGAATTGCTCCAGGAATATTATCAAACTCTTTCTGCTGATTCTGCCATGCTGTACCAAAGTTTCCCTTTAGATGAGAGTACTTCTTGAGTTCTGGATATGCATGTGCTGGAAGCATTTCACCATGTGTATAGATATTGATTCCCTTATCTTTTGTCTGCTCTAATAAAAGTTGTAAATCTTTTAAATCATGACCTGTAATAATAATAAATGGTCCTTTTTCAATTGTAAGAGGTACCGTTGTTGGTACAGGAGTTCCATAAGTTGTAGTATTTGCTTGATCTAAAAGCTCCATACATCTTAAATTAACTTTTCCAACCTCTAATACGATAGGAAGTAGTTTATCCATTCCCCAATCTTTCATTCCGATTGCAAAAAGTGCCTTATAGAAGAATTTGCTGATTGTTTCATCGGTATATCCAAGCACACTTGCATGATATGCATATGCAGCCATTCCACGAATTCCAAAAAGTATTAAGGATTTTAATGAACGAATATCTTCATCAGTAGTCCAGAGAGTACTCATATCAAAATTATTGTTTCTTCCACATGAGTCAGAGCATGTAAAGCAATTTGGTACTAATTTCTTTTTTGTATCTTCTATCTTATCAATTAAAAGCTTTAATGTTTCATCATTAAAGTTTACATTTGTAATAGTTGTAAATAATCCCTCAAGAACTAATTGATTCATCTCTTCAGTTACAAGCTGCTCATTACCCTCAGTTGCACGAGCAAGTCCAATTAATGCTCCTGTAAGCTCATCCTGTAATCTTGCAGTATTGGCAGACTTTCCGCATACTCCTGTATTTCCGGTACATCCTGTGCATCCTGCTGTCTGTTCACATTGATAACAAAACATCTTATTTTCCATGTTCTTCTCCTTTTCTATTGCTTTATTCATCATCTTTTGTTGCTTAATGGAACTATATCAAACTTACATTAATCATTCTGTTGTCTAGGCAACATTTTCGTATTATTTTCAACTTTTGTGATATACTAAGGAAAAGATAAAAAGAAGGATGAAAAATCTCATGGAAAAATATATTAACATTTTAAAGAATACACCTTTGTTTCAAGGAATTTCAGAAGCAGAAATTCTTCCAATGCTTAAATGTCTATCTGTCAGCATTAAAAATTATTCAAAAGGCGAATATCTGTTAAGAAGTGGAGATAAGATACAAACTATCGGCATGATTCTATCTGGTCAGGCTCTCATAATAAATGATGATGTTTGGGGAAATCGCAATATTATTACAGAGCTATCATCAGGAATGCTCTATGGCGAAAGCTATGCCTGCATCAGCAGTGTTCCTGCTCAAATCAGTGTTATTGCTAATGAAAATCTCACTGTCATGCTTTTCAATATAAATCATATTGTTACAACCTGTTCTTCATCTTGTAGTTTCCATACAAGATTGATTCATAACCTTTTAGAGATAATAGCACGAAAAAATGTAAGATTGATGAACAAAATAGATCATGTTTCTAAGAAAAATTTACGTGACAAGATACTTAATTACTTGTCTAGCGAATCTATGCACGCTGGCTCTAACACATTTACAATCCCTTACGATAGACAAGGGCTGGCAGATTATCTGAATGCAGACCGAAGTGCTCTATCTAGTGAATTGAGTAAATTACAAAAAGAAGGTGTACTCTCTTACAAGAAAAACACCTTCTCTTTGAGGGTATAAAACCCTTCTGGGAAAGGGAATGGATGTGGATTGGTCAAAAACAAATCAGGGGCGCAAATACT
>ENA-OOQG01000602-OOQG01000602.1-human-gut-metagenome-genome-assembly--contig:-NODE-602-length-12034-cov-2.699725_pt1 | contig 12034 bp, 16 predicted proteins | sample MGYA00241085_ERZ501155 | MGnify/ENA primary metagenome ERZ501155 (study PRJEB25962, sample SAMEA2042438) | human gut metagenome | biome: human gut; feature: human-associated habitat; material: faeces...
TGTCCACTTCCTGCAAGGATAATTGAATTTTAATCATATTTTGCTATTATGAGACTAGGAAAATTTTAACAGTCAACGATATGGTGGAAATGGATTTCAAATCATTTTATCAAGGAGGTGGAATAGTATGTCAATGAGTATAGTTGGAAGCAGTTATGGACAACAGGGATATAATAGCATTAACGTAAACAGTAAGCAGTATAAAGCTGCAGCGAATGAATACTTAGATGCTGTTATTGCTGAAGAAGCTATGACACCCGAACAGAAAATGATGTATGAGTTGATGGGCGGACGAGAAGCACACATGAAAAATGTGATGAGCAACTTTAATTCGGATGGGGATTTTATCGGTCCCGGAGGAGTTGTTGTTCCTGGTATGTATCATGGGAAAGACGGTACGGAGGATCGTTCGACTTGGCAGCAGATAATAAGTGTTTCTGACGAAGCACGACAAAAGATGTTCGATAATGTGAAAAGAGAGTTTATTCAAGAGAATGGAATCTCCAATGGCGATACAACAAAAAGATCAAAGATATTTAAAGAATATCAATTGAGTGTAAAGAAAGAAGATCGTGCGAAAGGAACATGGACACTGCAACAGTATGAGGGCAAATATCGTTCTGCTATGTATGCGGCAGTAAAATCAGCCAATCCAAATTGGAAGCCAGGACAAGCATTTGATACAGGCATTCTTGATAATGTCACAAGAGAATCCGTAGAAGCTACACTTGTCCAAAATGGTAACAGACTCGTTCGTAATTCTATTGATGTATCGGTATAAAAGGGAGAAACGTATAGACTTCAAAAAGGCGGCAAATCATCTCAACATATTGTTGATGATTTGCCACCTCGACTTTTAACACTGATACCGTATCCACACCGCATCACTGTCAAATTTTTTAGAAAGATAGGAAAGTTCATCCGCTGCAGTTTTTCGGGTTGTCCCTGTCTTTACATCTTCTGTTTGTTCCACAACCTGCTTTTCTGTGGTTTCCTTAGCATTATTTTTCCGTATATTACCGGTATAAGCATTTGTGTAAATATTAGAGTAATTGTTTACACCTGTAACTGCCATACTAACATCTCCTTTCGTATTACAAAGCTTTCATTACCTTTTATTAGCATAATAATCCCAAATACCATTAAGCATTTTCCGATTACCATCTGATACATTCAGATTTAGCCTTAAATCTTTCCAATCACCCAAATACTGCTGCGATAATTTCTGGTTATCCGACTGGATGGCAGATAAAAATGCCTGATATGCCGAATTTTTGATAACCCCCTTTTCTTTAGATTTTGCAGTATTTTCCTGGTTCTCACCTATGTTCTGTTCATTTGCTGTCTGTTCACTTCCTTTATGGTAAACTACCGATGGTGTAAAATCCTGTAATTCTGACCAGATTTCTGTGGAAGTTGCCATAAAATTACTGTGGTTTTCATATGCCTGATTCAGCATATCCAGTTCTTTTTCTTTGGTTAATTCCTCAATTTTGCCCGATTCTGTCACATAATACTCCAGCTCATAATCTTGTTCCGCATATTTTTCTTCAATGCTGTTTTTCATTTTGTTATATGCTGTCGCCATTCTGTTTACATGATGTTCAAAGGAATCGGACTTTACACTCTCTGTATCTTCTTTGACAAATATATCCGTCACTTCCCTCTCAAAACGGTTCTGATAATCCATAGAGCTGACAGAAGTTAAATACCTAAATCTCTCCTGCCCCGTTTTAGAAATAGATACTGTATCTGTATACTGTGTCATTTTCTTTTCTAAATCTGCTGAAAAATTTTGCTTCGTATTTTTCCTGCTGTTATGTTCGATTGCAGAATATGTAATATTTGTATTATTGTAAATCTTCATAGCTGTTTCCTTCCCAGATAAATACCATTAGACTCTAATATCAATCGGCACATACCTTTTAATTGTCTCTGTCTGTACCATTTCTGCTGCCTCTAAACTTTCTGTAACAAGCTGCTCCTGCAAAACCTCGTCTGGAAGTTCTTCCATATTCTCCACAGTTTTTTCCGTCATCTGCTCTGTCATTTCTTCGGTTGTCTCCGAAAGTTCGTCCATGATTTCAGACATCATGCCCTTGTTTTCCTCTGTTCCAAGAGCTTCATCCACCATTTCTTCCTTTCGTTCTTCTTCTGTTTTAGGCTTATTCCTCTCAGCAGCTTCTGCAATCTTTTCGCCATGTTCTTCTGCCTCGTCCATGACATGAAACATCTGCGAATTATTATACTCCTGATTTGCTGCCGCAATTTCATTCTCATAATTATGAAACATTTCCAGCTTTTCAGAGATTTCTTCCAAAGTGTCAGCCTTTCGGTTTTTCAGATTTTCTTTTTGTGCTTCAAAAAAAGCCACCTTATTATCCCGTTCCTGCTGTCGCTGCAATTTTTCCTGTGTACTTTTCAACATATTAGGACTATTAAATCTATTTATCAATAAACCTCCACCGGATAAATTGACTGTAAAACTCATCTGGTTCCTCCTTCCCGACAAATTAATACAAAAGATTTTTCTTCTTGTCATTTAGGCTTAACATACTATACTTCCTTATCAATCTTACTTGACGTTAGAGAAGAATCTCTTTTCGAATATGTACCATTGTTTGTATAAGTCGCACTTGCCCGGTTCGCAGCATTTAATATACCAGCTGCTTTCTGGGCTGTTTTGCCTGCAAAGGAATTGTAACCTGTAAAAACCGTTTTTAATGAACTGATATCTGCTTTCTTCAATTCATCTTCATCCAGCTCCAGCTTATTCCCCTTTCCTATGGTAATACCTATTTTAGAAAGTAAATGACTGGTTTTGTCTGTCATGCCTGTCATCCATGAAGCATTTCTAAGGACATCTTTTGTATTGGATTCTCCTGCCTCCTTAACAACATCATTATAATCATCAATAAAAGATTTCACTTTTTTGGTAATTGCATCCCAGTCATAATCCTCTACCTCTGTTTCTTCCCCCGTCTTTTCATCCTTCTTTTTTATTTTCTTTTTTCCCCAGAGTGACGCATCGTTTAGTGCATCTGCTGATTTTTTCAGGGAATCCGCACTTGTTTTCATCAGTATAAGCTTCTGTGAAGTATCGCCTTTACCCGATAATTTTTCTGCATCCTGCTTTGCATAATATGCTTTCATAAGTTTTCCATAGCTTCCGTTTTTAATCGCAGCATAATCAGAAAGCATATTGGTGTTTCCTACGGATGAACTGTCGGAAGTTCCTCCAAATAATGCGGAATAATCTACATTGCTGTTATATTTACTTGTGTAATCACTAAAACTCTTAATCTCTGACATAATACCATTCTCCTTTACCAACTATAAACGAATATCAATCGGTGTATACACTGCCTGCTGTGTTGCATTCTGTGCATTTTCCAGAGTCGGTGTTTCTACTGTCACTTGTGTTTCCCCTTTGATATCCGTATTCTTTACGCTGTCTGTCTCCTCTGCCGCAGCCCCCGCAGATTCCTGTGTTTTCTCGGATTTATCAGTATTGTTCTTTGTTGCAGTGTCTTCTGTATTGCTGTTCTCTGCTTTTGCAGCTTCTTCTACTGATTTATTTGCATCTGCAAGTGTAGACATCTGTGCTGCTGTCGCAGACTGTGCCTTTGCCTGCAGCTCTGCCAGTTCTTCTTCCTTCTTCTCAGTATTTCCTTTTCCGGCATCCTGTTTGATTTCAGATTCAAGCACACTGGCACGTCCCTGTATCTGTGTTGCCATACTTCCCTGCACCTTTGCCTGTTTCATGGAAGAATCTGCGGAGATCATCGCCTGCATACTTGCCTGTGACAATCCGGTGTCTTTCTTTTTAGAAGTGTTACTTGTTCCAGCCACCATATCATCCATAGATGACGAATTTTTACTCTGCTGCTTACTTCTCTGCTCGATCTGGTGCTGTCTTAACTGCTGATTGAGATTGTTAATCTCCTGCTGTATCTCCTGACGCTTTTTCATCTTATCCTCTAATGACATTTCTTCATTCGATGATAAATCCTGTAGCTTCTGCTGTGCATTTGCAATCTGATTCTGAATATTTTTACTTACAGAATCATTCCCCTGTGTCATTCCCATTGTTCCTGTCTGCGTATTTGTCCCACTAAATCCATTGATCCTCATTTTAATCCTCCTTGTTTTGCGAGGCAAAATCCGAACCCTTTGGTGAGGAGAGGATTTGGCCTCCTTGAGCTTAAATTCTGAAATCCGTTTCCTTAAAAATCTGTACAACATGATTTCTCTTTACTGATTCTTTCGGCATATCTTTCTTTACAATAAACAGCGATGTTGTGAACCGCCCTTTTTTTGTTGTGAAGCAAATAAAAAACACTAAATATTCTGATGTTTCACAGATTACTTAGTGCTTTTTGTCCTTATTCTACCTGTAACATAATACTTAGAACCACTTCCTGATTCTCCTGCTCTAAAGATATATCTCCCATATACATCCTTGCAACCCTCCGGATATTATGCAGTCCAATTCCATGCTCCTTCCCGGATTTCGTTGTTTCCGGCAGATCACTGTCCTTATAATTTAACTCTCCCTCATATCTGTTCTTTATGGTTATCATAAAAATACTGTTTTTCCGAAAAGAAGAGAGACTGATATAAGGATTTTCTCCACTTACATTTTCCATGCAATTATTCAGTGCATTGTTTAAGATCACGCTTAAATCAAATGCATTTAATTTCGTATCCCCCGGATAATGAAAATCTGATATAAAACGAATCTGCTTTTCCTTTGCTTCTCTTAACTTTTCCATCAGAATCACATCAATGACAGGACTCCCAGTTTTTATCTCAGGAGATATTTCATTCCACTCCTTTTTCAAATGCTCCATATATTCTGCTGCATCATCCATATGATTCTCTGCCACAAGATGTTCCAGCATCTGTATATGATTCCCCATGTCATGACGCAGGCTGCGGATATCCTGATACAGCTTTTCCACTTCCCCGATATGCTTTTTCATGTCACTGACCTGATTTAATACCAGCTCCTGCCCTGTCTGTTCTTCCTGTGCCACCTTCCAGTTTTGAAACATCGTAGTCATAACAAGAATTGCTATGATAGAGATAAAATAATGCACGAAGCTTAAAGCTCCATAAAATCCATAGGTATCTGTCAGGCTCTTTCCTGTATCTTTTTCATAAATATTCAGATAATATTGTAGAATGCCATACCCTGTAACTCCCACGAGAGAAGGTATGATAAGCATTACCAGCTCTTTGACGCTCATTTCATCATTTTTGTATACATATGCTTTATTGATCAGACCGATTGCAACTGCAAGGAAAACGATACAAAGCACAATATCCAGAATTCTCGTTCCAGCATAAAGTACATATTGCAGCCATTGTCTTCCTGCAATCGTATTTCCAAAAACCAGAGCTTTTGTGATAAAATCATCCATTCTGCCTGCCATTGCAACCGCAAGCCAACGGATAGAAAAGAATGTCACTGCAAGAAATATTTTCTGATAAATGTTTCTTCTGTCCTGTACATACATCACAAGAAATGCAGCCACAACTCCCAGCATATATGCAGAAAAATTGCCAATCTGCTGCGGTATCAGATACAGCACAGACATAATTCCAATATAAACAATACTGACCAGAGCAGCTTCCCTTTTCTTTTTCATATATGGATATACAAAAACACCAAAACAGATTCCTGTAATAATCAAAATTGCAATAACAGAAAACTTCGATGTGATCATCCAACATCTTTCCACTAAACTCATCTGACTTCATTTCCTTTCCTCTGGTTATACTTCAGATATTGCTTCACAAACTCTGGATAATTCTTTTTTGCAATCAATGCAGTTCCATTTTTCATAGTTACACAAGTTGCATCATATTTTTCTACATATTTAAAATGTACAAGATAGGCTCTGTGTGTTCGGAAAAAATCTGTTCCTGCCATATCACTTAATTCCTGTAATTTACCATAGTATTCAATATCCGTACTTCGTGTATGGATAATAACTTTCCGGTTATACACCTCGGCATACACAATATCACGCAGAAAAATTTTTATATGACTTCCGGCTGTCTGTACCATGATATATTTTTCGTCTTTTTCAAGTCTGGAACTCCTTTTTATGTTATGAACTGCCTTTGTCACAACCTCTTTAAATTTCTCATCGGAAAATGGCTTAACCAGATAATGAAATGCTCCGACATCAAATGCCTGAAAAACATACGCCTCTGCTGCTGTCACAAAAACGAGTATCATATCCTCATTGTCCTGACGAAGCACCTTTGCCGTTTCCATCCCATCCATTCCCGGCATCTGAATATCCAGAAAAAGAATATCCGGCTTACTGCCACTTGCGATCAGTTCATCACCCGATAAATATTTATCTATAACCGCATCTGGCAATAACTTTTTTATCTTTTTCTCCAGTATCTGAACCATAGATACTTCATCATCACAGATAGCTATTTGCATATTGTCACTTCCTTGCTTACATATATTTATAGCTATTATATCGGATAAGTTCTTGCAATATCTATCTGGAATGTTGTGAAATGACCTTTTTTTGTTGTGAAAAGAGCAGTAAACCATTATTGGTTCACTGCCCTGTCTTTTAGTCATGTCTGCACTATTAAAGAAATGAAATAAACTCCTTCATTGGTATACGCTGGGATTCATGTCTATTTGCATCTGCTTTATCTTTTAACTTATCGGAATACTACTTTTATCTAGAGTAGTAGTAATTTATGAACTCAATGCCGCTACCAGCGATGAATATCTTTCCGTTTTTTATCTACTATTTGCTAAAACGCAATCAACAATCTAAATTTGCAAATCAATAGTATTGCCTTCATTATTATTCTTTTCCTTTGATCTCTCTGCGGATATATCTACCTTTATTTTGCTATAAGAAACATTTCCTTTCGCTTTTTCGCCATACTCTTCCTTCAAACGAGCTAACTCATCATTATAAATTGATGTAAACACTCTTGCTCTTGCAAATTCTTCATCTGTACTTATAGCTTTCCAGTTTCTTGACTCTGGATTATAAGAAAGCGTTTTATTACCTTTTGAATCCCAAAACATACATGCAGCATTCATTTTGCCACCAGTTTTTTTCATGCTTGATTCATATATAGCCTTTCTATCAGGAGATACTGTTTCTCCATGCTGCATACACAATTTTCGATAAGCATCATCATCCCTTTTTCCAGTAGCAAACTCTTTTCTTGCAAGTTCTTTTATTGCTTCGTCAAATTCTTCCTCTGACATCGCTGGTTTATCTCGTTTTGTCATGATAGTATCCCAGTTTGGTTTGGTAAAATTAATGTCCACAGGCTTAAATCTTAATGAGAAATTACCATAATCACATTGTGCTAACGGATCATTTGAACTTGCTTTTTTCCCGAACATCTGCTGAACCATTTGAGCATATTGCGAATAATTATCTCTTGTTATCTGCATAATATATTCCTCCATATTGGCATATATTTCATCTGTTCCAAATTCACTAGATTGAAAAATCAAACCTTCCACCGATTTTATTCTCCTCCGGTTTGATAGAATCCCAGTCAATGTTTTTAATCTTATCCAAAAGTTCTTCTTTTGAATTTGCCTGAACCGTAGTTTTTCTTACTTCGGTTTGTTTTGACTGTTCCTTTTTCTTTGCCTCTTTCTTCTCAGCAGCTTTCTTTTCCTGAAGCTTTTCAAGATATTCTTTCTGACTGGCTGATGATTTTTCCAGTTGTGCAAAGAAGGTTGTAGTTCCGTCACTATTAAAAGATATGCCAAATTTTGTTATTTTTGTATCAGCATCTGCATTATCGTTAGTCTTACCGAATGCTCTTTCAAAGCCGAACTGGGCATTGATTTCATCTGTCATACGCAAAACTCCTTCAATACTATGCATTTTTTCAGCATAATATTTTGGATCTGATGCCATCTTCTCCATTTCTTCCTTTGAGAAAATAACTGTATATTCCTTATCACTTTGGGCTAAAATATCTTTGGCATTATCACCATTTTCAAAATCGGCAACCATAAAATCCATGTCGTTTCTTGATCCACGCAAATTCTCCAGCATTTTTTGTGCCGCTTTACTGAGATTTTTTTCAGCGATGCTTTCAGTTGTATTTTCCTTTAATTTCGTATTTTCTGTTGTTTGTGCTGTTTCTTTTTTCTTATTTGCTGTACCAGTCTTGTAGTTGTTCTGGTAATTTGCATAAGCAGCCGTGGTTGTGCTTACATTCATTGACATATCCGTTGTCCTCCTTGTACATATCACATCGTAAATCCGTTTACCTGTTCTTTTCTATATATCGGCATAATTGTTTCGATTATGAATCTTATCATAAAGTTCTGGACTTCCACTCTCTTTTACTAAATTATATTCGCTCCAATAAATAGAATAAAATTCATCTTTTTTTGCAAGTTCCGCTGGTGTCATCTCATAGCCCCAGCCATTTCCAAGATTAGATAATACCGTTACTCCCTGATACTGAATTTCAGCACCATAACCACCAGTAGTTAGAATTGGGCAATTCAATGTTCCTCCTCCTGCCAGTGCAAACTGTTTTTCAGCAAAATTACTGCTTTTTCCTTCTGCCTTCTCCAAAAAATCCAATAGTGATAATTCTCCACATCCTTTACATTTCGGATTGCCAGTTTGTTTTTTTATAGTATTTTTAGCCTGTTCATATAATTGCTTTCTATCAGGTGCAACATCTGATAGATATTCTGCCCGTAAACCAAGAACCTGTCTGGAAATATATTCTGACTCTGTCTTATTTGTTGTCGTAGCTGCTCGTCGTGCCAGTTCTCTAATTTCACTAACAAATTCCGTCTGCGTTTTTGAGCTTTTCCCTTTTGTTGGAATAAAAGACCAATTCGGTTCTCCGTTACTGCATGAGGAAATTAATTGTTCTTTTCTAATAGCTCCTATACCTGACAACAATACACTCATTAACTCAACTCCTTATTTGACACTTCATAATCACCAAATATGTCGTTAATTCTTGTTTCATATGCGTACCATCGTGTAAATACAGACATATTCCCCAGGAAATTTTTAACTTTAGAGGTATCTTCTGACTTCGGATAATAATCTTCCATCAAATCCCAGACATTACAAATTTCCCCTTCCGATCCGGTGCGTAACGTCTGAAATGGAACCTTTAAATCGTAATTATTCTCTCCGATTGTTATTTTCAGATTTCCACTAAATTTATTGTCCTCTGTAAAAGACGTTACCTGTTCCTTGAAAAACATCTTAAAATTTATGCTAAACAAGTTGAACCAACAATTCTTGTGTATGTAACAAGTGAATGGGAAGGTAAAAAAGATCTATATCGACCTTGGGCTTGGTGGGTAAGAATGGATAATTATAAATACGACAATTCGGCCTATGTATACATTGATCGCAAACAAAGGTTTGGGGAACATTCCAAAAAAGATTTATATAATCTTGTTAGCAAGTCATTGAAATGGACAGAATGTAAAACTATTCATGCATCGTCTGATGATAATAAACATTTTAATACAATTGGTAATATTAAAGCTGCAGCTAAAAGTATTTACGATAGTCTTAGAACGAAAGACATATTTTGTCCAGCTTTAAAAAATGCTAAAGTTGTATTCAATCGTATAGGTTGGCATCATATATGTAATGGCAAACGGGGGCTGGGAAGAATAAGAAATTCATTTGGTTTGATGCCAATAGTACCCCAAATCATTGAAAATACGGATAATTGGATATATGCTAGAAAATCTCAATACGCTAATCAAAATCATGTTTTTTATACGCTACGAGCAAATGTTATTATTAAGAATGAAAGCTATAAAGTTCAAGTAATTATAAGGCGGCAAAGTAATTCTGCTGGCATCCATAAATACATTTTCTATAGCGTCCACATAGTCAACAAATAAAAAAGGTAAGAATAAAGACCATGTTTACGACACTTAAGGTGATCGAACCCGCGTTAAACGCATTAAACGAGTTGCCCTTACTCCTACCTAAATACAAAGGTACAAAAACATAGAATTTATATATGAAAAAATTGACTTTCTACTATTATAATTTTATTTTTTTTGCATTTTAATTAATTGAGATTATTATGAATCAATGCAAATAAATATCTATGTTATTGTTAGTTAGTATAATACTTTCTTATTATATTATAATTTTTTACAAATCCTCATCACAACTACCACCATCATGATTCCAAAAATCGTTATAAATCCGCAGCAAGCAATTGTCTTCCAGACCAATCCAGAATGCAAAAATTCTACATTCGCCACGATCATACAGATCAAAAAAGAGGATAGGGTAATTAGAATGACAATCAAAATATAAAATGCCTTATATGATAGATAAATACGATTATCCATTTGAGCAATCCTTTGTTCTGCCTCAGTGCACTTGATCTCAATTTGGTCAGTAAACCGGCCAAGAACGGTATTACCAAATTTAACAGCCTGATCTTGCGTATCCTGAGTAATAGACAGTTTGTATTTTCCTAATAAATCTACCAATGCGGTAAGATCCGTCCTCAATCCATACACATTGTCATTTAACTCGGCAAGTTCTTTTACGTTTATGCCAAGCAGACGTTTTTCCTCCTCAAGATATTCATTTTGAGGAGTACTTTTGGTAGCCTGCGCTTCCTTCATTTCAGCGGTAAAATCAAATTTATTTTTCATAAGCTCATCGTTTTAATCCAGTTTTCGGTTTCTTTCCTAAGGTACGAATGGCAGCACGGGCACATCTTTTTGCCCATAAGAGATCATCCTCGTCCTTATCTCTCCATGGCAATTCGCTTTGTGAACCACCGCCACCTCCGGTTGGTGCATTGGGGACTTCCAGCAATCCGACAAATATTGCTACTGCCATATCGGTTAACTCCTGTGAATTGGAGACGAAACGATAATCAAATTCATCGTTAAAATGGTTGAGTACCTTTTCTGGAATGTAGAACCTATGTTCCTGACATTCGTGACTCAATGTATAGGGAACCGTATTCGAATTGTAGATCTTATATTGGGTATAATCAGCGGATGCCGATGGCTTCTGAATCTGTTTCGAATCAGTGTCTTTAGGTTTGTTGTTTGCTGCAATGCCTGACCTATAATGAAGTTTCTCCCATGTGGCAGGAAGTTTTGAAACCATCAGGTTTCTACCAATACCCAGATCGGAAGCTTTATATTTCGTCTTTCCTTTCATGATAGCATATCCGTGAAGAATACCATCATCGTCCTTTCGCTCATGTATGGTGTATCCTTTCTTTGTCAATGCAGCTTTGTATTCATCCCATGACCATGATGACATGGATTTAAGGACATTCATACAATCCCGTGTAACCAACGGCACGTTGACATATCTTACCTGTTTTCTGTCGTCCATCCACGTTTCTTTGCCACTTTTTCCGCTGCCCATTGGGCACGAAGGTGTATATTGTGGTCGTTGTTGATCTGTCCGTCTTCATCCATCCGGCAGACAGCAGCATGAAGATGAGGAACTCCGCTATTGGATTCCATATGGAGCCAGACTGTGTATTTGCTGTTGGCCAGATTGGTCGGACAGTTTCGTACTTTCCCGTCCTTGTCTTTGAACACTTGTTTGTCAAACTCTGTAGCGAAATCCTGCCAAAGTTTTTGCCAGTCTTCAATGGTGAAGTCCTTGGTATGTTCGGGTGACGGACTAAGTTCAATCCTGATGACTGAGTTCTTCACCGGACGGAAGCGGGAAAGAGTAAGCTGCATTGAATTCCAGACACCCATTGCATCTGGTTCCGATGGCATCATATTGTCCAATACCCGATAGATTTTTTCCGGATGTTTTTTATTATGTGATTCGCCGGTTATATAACGGATGTCGTTTATGCCATGCGATATTGCTTTAGCCTTTGCGATCATGATTCTTCAGTTTTATTATTGGTTGGAATACTGTTCGGTTCTTTTACGGAATTTAGGAACTGGCAGACATTTTCTGCCACATTGCCAAGCTCCTTCAGCCAGTTCACCATAAATGGAATCTGGCTGAACATC